>ERZ808278.114-NODE-114-length-66816-cov-26.435689_pt1 | contig 66816 bp, 53 predicted proteins | sample MGYA00521239_ERZ808278 | MGnify/ENA primary metagenome ERZ808278 (study PRJEB31516, sample SAMN03275600) | gut metagenome | biome: mammalia-associated habitat; material: feces | host: Papio cynocephalus | place: Kenya | collected 2012-07-17 ... | reverse complement strand
AGAGGTTCTTTAGTTCCAAAGAACAATTACTTGTACGACTTCACGTCGCAATTCGCTTGCAAAATTACGGAATAAAACAATCCCCCACCCTTTTGTTTTGATATTTAGGCTATGAGTTTTGACAATGGGGGATAAATGCCATACTTTCATTGGCAAAGAATAAAAAAATCGGAAAATATTGCAGCTCTGACTCTTGGAAACACTTGACTGGTGACGACACATTCTACCATCGTTTAGCAAAAGCTTTCGGCGAAGTGGTATGACATTTATTTCAGAAAACAATTTGGCTGCAATATGACTCTATTTTGACTAAAGAGTTCTCTGTTTACGTCAACCATTTTTCTGTTGTTTTTTACAGAGCAACCCAAAATGGTTGACATTATTTTTTCCTTGATAGTCCTTTATTTCAATCTTTGCAACAAACTTAAGAACAAATTTTAAAACAACTCCTTAATTTTCAAATCATTCTTCATTTTTTCTCCTTTTATTGCTAAAATCTCAACTATTTTTCGTAACTTTGCGAAAACAATCATCGTCCAAGAAAGCCAAAGGCAGAAATGGACAAATTAATAACACTTTAAAAGGATAAAGAATGGAAATAAATTCATTCGCAGTAAGAGTAATGGACAAGCTTTCCCGCATCAGCCTTTTTACTGGTGCTGGAGGCTTAGATACTAACCTACTAAAAACAGTCAAGAGCAAAAGCACACGTTTTAGCAAAGTGCAAGACGCTAATCTTTGGAATGTTGCCAACATCTCAAACGAAGTTGACGAAGCTTACTTCCCTGTTTGGGAAGATGAGTTGGAAGCAAATCTGAAAGTTACCAAAAACACACTGAAAGAAATTAATCTAGGAGAAATAAATACCCAAGATAACATTCGACTGACCAAAGCATACCTGTACCGAAACATCATACGATATTTCCGATGCCTTGGCTGCCCATGCAGGAAGGACTTCATTGGAGGTATAGAAGTTTATATCAAGGAGGCTACGGAAGGGAATAATTACTGGACTTACCAACGCTATAGTTTGACCATCAGATACAATGACCAAATAAAGGATGGTTGGCAACTAGACATTGCACAAGGCAGCAAGGCCATTGTGGGAAAAACACCACTCTATCTCTTACTGTCGTTGCAAGACGAGCAGTTCAGCGTTATCGCAGGAACCATGATACTGAAGAACTCAGAGATTGGGCAACGACACATGGAACTGGCTGAAGGCAAAATATACCCTATCGCAAATCGTGACATCAAGAACAAACTAGAAATCCCGACGTTTTAACATCGAGACAGCAACAAGTATGTCACCAAGTATAACGGTATCAGAAATTTTATCTACCATTGGATAAACACACCAAGTTTTAAAGAGGTTGTAGAAGTGGAATTCCCTGGCAACGCTCATTTTATCCAACTCCCTACAGACAGAATCAATTTGGTAACCGAAGAAGCCAAAATGCTGTGCTTCGGCAACAATCAAATCAGTGTAAGTCCAGGCTACTGCTTCAAAAAATATGGAGCAGCCGAGCGTCCTGCGGAACATCGCCATTTCTTCATTTGTCCACAAAGTATGAAGTTTACACTTTGGCGACTATATAAAACATATTCCAACAAGGCAAAGATGCCTCTACACGTTTGAGCCCAACAGACATAGATACCAACAATTATCTATACCATACGATATGGATGGGCAATCATGCTTGGGCAGATGGAAAGAACCTAATGTTCACAGATGACGAGCATGCTCTAACAGAATTAGAGAACCATCTCCGTACAATGAATTTCGAACACGACAAGAAATACTTCGCCATCATCATTTCAGATATAGACAGAGACGATGTTTCTTCGCCCCACTATCACCTCTATTACGACATGAAATACCTCTTGATGAAATATAACATCGGCTCACAAGTGATTCACAAGAATAGAGTGGATGACAAGCGTTTCATCAGCTTCATGGTGCCCAACATTGCAGCAGCCATTGCTGGCAAGGAAGGCGGTAAGGCTTGGAAGATAGCCTACCCCAGCCAAAAGAACGATATGATTATCGGTATTGGAGCTTACAAGGAGCATGGCATCAACCAACAATACATAGGTGCAGCCGTATGCCTTGACAAAGAAGGGGAACTCCACAATTTCGATGCTTGTCTTAAGGGCAACTTCGAAGAGTTGAGAGCCACTCTCATCAAAGCCATTTTATCCTTCTATAGCAAGTTCAAAGACCCATCACATCTCATTATTTATTATCACAAAAAGTTAAATCATGACGAGTCGGAGATGATAGAGGATGCTTTGCGAACCTGCCGAGTGAGTTGCCCTATCATCGTGATTAACGTAACGGAAACTGACAATGAAGACTTGATGGCATTCGACACATCATTCCCCAATGTACTGATGCCTGTCAGTGGAACATACATCCATCTCCGTACACGACGTGGTTGCCATGAATATCTATTGTACAACAATGAGAGATATGGCAGATTCGGCGAAAAAATGCCTTTTTTGAGGCCTTTTCCCATCAAGATTTCAATCATGACAGGACGGAACAACAAACAAGACTTGACCGATACGGAAATCAAGGACATCATCACCTTGACCTATCAGACCACGCGCATCAACTGGAAGTCGGTATCCATGAGAAGTATGCCTATCACCATTGCATATGCACAACTGGTAGCCAAGTTTGTGCCTCATTTTCCTAACGGACAGCTTACAGAGTTTGGCAAAAATAATCTTTGGATGCTATGACATTACCTATTACAGAAGCAATACTTCGAGGCGAACTTCGTCCTAACCATATCGCAGAGACCGTTTCCGCGGAGAGACGGTCTCTCATCTTGCGCCTTTTGCGCAATACTAACGAAAGAAGTAATCTGATAGAATTAGAGAAAGACATCAAAAACGCCTTGGGAGACCTAACACGTGTAGTTGAGCAATATGGAAAAGACGAAAGCCTGAAAAAAGCGATAATTTTACTCAATCACCCTAGCTATTCCATGTCATTCACAAGAGTAAGCAAGTATGTGCTATCTGGAATCATGGAGGAGGCAGCCATTTCCAACCCAACCCAGAAAATGTACAAGGCGATTCTGTCACTAGAAAAGAAGCGAACGATTTGGGCTTTGGTAGATTTACATTACACGATGAAAGACGATAAGTTTATTCGTCCAGAAATCAAACAACTCCTGAAAGACATAAAAAGTTACACACAGGAAGTGAAATCATGGAATAGCGAAATTGAGAGTGAGACTACGATATTGCTGCAAAATATGCTTACAGAACTCTACTTTAGCTTAATCCATACTTTTTCCCCAGTATTGTATCATCAAGATTGCATTGATTTTGACGATGACTTTGAGGACTTTGTCTTTTCTTGGAAAGGAGCATTCCCTACGGAAAAAGAAATAGACCTGTACAAGAAAGAAGTAGAAAGAATCAAGAAGGACAATGCAGAAATACGTAAAGAACAACAGGTAGAATCTTCCTTGGATGCCCTCAAAGCAATAAGACAGGAAAAAGAACGTCCTGTGACCAAAGCCGAGAAGTTCTTGAATGATACTCAGCAATATGATTTTTTGAAAATGCCTAAGATTGTTGCTCTCGATTCTCAGAATGAAGCTAAGAGAAAACAAAAAGCCATGCTTCTCATAGAGCTTTTCTTGGAAAATACCGCCCATGCAGCCGCCATGCTCGACTACTTGGGATTCTACAAATGGATAAAAGACAAATATGAAAAGGGTTATAACTTGACGGCATACGACAAGTTTTGCACCAAGGTTGTAATGGGACAAGAGGGAAAAGCATTCAAAAACTATCGGCTGTCTTTAGAATACGAGAGAACCAACTACAAAAGATATCTTGGCTGGAAATACAAGGAAAAAGTAGAAGACGAATACCAAGCCCTCTTAAACGACATAGAATTGAGCAAAGTCTCATAGAAAAGAGTCTTTGCTCAAGAAATAGTCAATTGCTTGCAACAAATTATCCAAATCATTCTTGACAACATCGTAAACAATGTCACCGTCTATATCAAAATAACCATGTGCTATATGGTTTCGTATTCCAATAACATCTATCCAAGGTATTTCCGATCTTTCACTAAGCAAACGAGAAGAAGTAAGCTTATCGATTTGCTTAATACCTTCGCCAATCGCTTCTATCAACATACAGCTCGCCGCCAAGTTTTTCATTCCATCCGGCGAGTTGTAGTAATCATCAACCGACTCTACCTCAGCATTCCAATCTTGTAATTGGACTATCGCAGCTTTTATCTGAACAAAAGTTGCTCGTATTCTTTCATTTAATAAGGTAGATTCCATCACGCTCTATTTCGTTCAATAAAAAAGGATTCATATGCTTGTGCAATCGTACTACATCTACAGAACATTGCAAGAGATTCTCCAAAAATCTTTTTAGCCGTACCACCAAAAACATTTTGGGAGCCATATCCACGCAGACATCCACATCACTCTCCACACTTTGTTCATTGCGAGACACTGAGCCAAAAAGCCTTAGCGACTTTATTCCATAAGTCGCCTTCAATTCTTCCGAATGAGCTTTTATCAATGCGATATATTCTTCCTTTGTTCTCATAAAGTTGTTACTTTTTCGCAAAAGTAGCTTTTTTATTTGAGTAATGCAAATTTTTATGGAGAAAAAAGCATCTAAACAGCTATTTTTATAAAAAACAACACGATACTGCGCAAGAAACAATGCTGAATGCAAAAGAATGCAGAGAATGCAGAAGAATGCAAAAAAATCCAAAAATGGCATATCTTGAATGCAAAAGAATCCTATTCTCTTTGCAACCGAATCCAAATGTCACATCGTTAGGGTTCGGAAAAATGACATATATAAAAAATAACGATGGCATGGTGTCTGAAAAAGAGTACAGCTCATGCAAAAGAAAAGAAGTAAATTCTTCGCAACCTCTGCAACCTTTGCAAGGTTTGCAAAACGTGCAAAGTATGCAAAGTGTGCAAACATCTGCCTCTACCCTCACCCCACTCGACCAGTGGCACGACAACTTCGAGGTGATGGAGATGTTCCACATCAGTCAGCGCACCTTGCAGACGCTCCGCTCCAACGGCAAACTGCCCTTCGCTAAGATGGGCGGAAGATGCTACTACAAGGAGAGCGACCTGCAGAGACTCTTGGAGGATTCCTATCGAGACAGCCGCATCAAACCGATGCCAGACTCTTCTGCAAAGAGTTATGAGAAGGAAACTTCCAAGGCAAGCGATGAGGAAAACGATAAGAAAGGAGGTAGAAGATGCCCATGACTCTCGACCAACTCCACGAGCATCGGATGCAATTCTACCGCCATCCCATCTCCAATGTAGTAAGCCACAACCGAGTGGGCATCTATCACCTCTGGACGTACATCACCAACCCTATGCTCTGGAAGCAAGCCACGGATACACTCCGTGGCATTGCCGACGAGAAAGAACGCAAGGCGTACAAGGCGAAAGAGTTCGACTACATCCTGGCTAGTGGCACCTTCTGCAGTAGAAACGACAAGGGGCTCATCCAGCACTCCAGCTTGATTTGCACAGACATCGACCACATCGGCTACGACCAAGTGGAAGAACTCAAACAAGAGTTCATACACGATGAAGTCATGAAGGAGTACTTCGAACTGGAATTGGCTTTCCGCAGTCCATCTGGCGATGGATTGAAACTCATCAACCAGATAGACCTGCAGGAGGCGGATCATGCCACTTGGTTCTTCGCCCTACAAAACTACATACGGCTGAACTACGGTGTGAATATCGACCCAGCTTGCAAGAATGTGAGTCGAGCCTGTTTTCTACCCTTCGACCGACACTGCTACGTGAATCCACTCGTCTGTCCATTTTAAGAGAGTGAGAACGAAGAGTGAAGAGTGAAGAGTGAAGAGTGAAGAATTCAAATGCTATTCTAATGGCTTTTCAATGAAATTAAAAACTAAACAAAATAAGGAGATAAAAATTATGTATAAAACAGAAACTGAAAATAAGAAATTCAGCCCGAAGCAATGGGCTACTATAAATACAGCGGACGACCACCGAGGAAGCCAGCCGTGTGGATTGCCAGGCAACCCTGAAACTGCCTGCCGACTGGTCGGGCGACTTGCTCTCCTGCTACATCGCCTTCGCTTCTGTAGAGAACAAGCACGTGAGCAACTCGGTATATGTGGGCGACGTGAAGAGCGACGGCAACGTGGAACAGGGTGCCAACGGAATCCTCTACAACGATGGCGTCATCGACAAGTCTCCAAGTAAAGATGACAAGAAGGAGGATAACAACAAGAAAGACGACTCTGACCAAAAAGGCGAGGCTAGCGGTGGCAGTTCGGGCAGTGGAACGGGCAGCAACCCTGACGAAAGCACTGATGGACCTACCGAACTTTAAAAAATTAGAAGTTAGGAGTTAGAAGTGCAATAGAAACTTCAAATCCAAGGAGGGTGTGTCATAAATCACATCCAATGCGCCCTGAATTGAAAATCGGCGGCCGAAGGGAAAGCCAAAGGGCAATCTGCTCCAAGCCCAGGGCAACGCCCTGGGTCTTCGGTCATTAATAGAAGTCGCCCTGAAAGGGCAAAAGCATTGATAACAAGTTGCTTTTGCCCTTTCAGGGCGACTTCCTTGATGTAATCTTTACCCAGGGCGTTGCCCTGGGCTTGGAGCTTTTGGGCTTTCAGCCCGATTTATGACACACCCTCTTTTTAGTCGTAGCTACTCAACGAATTCAATAGCTCTAACCTTGCTTTTTGACAAATCATCTTTCTTTTTTGAATGATTACACATATTTAATCCCCATGACAACAAACTAATTGAGATATTTTATTTATCTTTGCAACCATAATTGAACAAATAACTTACATCAATGAACAAATAACTTAAAAACCATCAACATGATGAACGAAATACATAGAAAACAATTCATAGGTTTGTCTTTCGCCCTGGCATTGGTGTCTTCACTCAACTGTCAGGCGCAGTTTCTCCCTACACCAACCCAGGAAGCCAAACCTGGAGTGAGATGGTGGTGGATGGGCTCCGCAGTGGATAAGGAGAACCTCAAGTGGAACCTCGACGAGTATGCCAAGGCTGGCATTGGCGCAGTGGAAATCACTCCCCTCTATGGCGTGCAAGGCAATGACAAGAACGACATTCCTTACCTATCTTCCAAATGGATGGATATGCTCCAGTTCGTGGAAAAGGAAAACAAGGAGGTGGGCATCGAGACCGACATGGCGACGGGCACAGGATGGCCTTTCGGCGGTCCATGGGTTCCTATCAACGAGGCGGCTTGCAAGGCTGTCTTCGTAGATACCATCGTGGATGTCAAGCAGAAACTGATGGACATCCAGTTTGCCGTACCTGAGAAAGAGCGAGCTTTCGCCAAGCTCAAGGTCATCAAGGCTTACCCTGTGGAAGGCGAGAAAAGGAAGAAACGTGTCATCGCTCTCTATGAGAGTCGCACACGCCAGAAGGTGAAACGCGCCGCTCCCGGTGGCGAGGGCTACGTGATAGACCATTTCGACTCTACAGCCGTGGCCCACTACCTGGCACACATCGACAGTGCGTTTGTGGCTACGAAGACTCCTTATCCTCATACTTTCTTCAATGACAGCTACGAGGTGTATGGGGCCAACTGGACTCCTACCCTCTTAACAGAGTTTGAGAAAATGCACGGATACAAGTTGCAAGACAAGTTCCCGGAGTTCTTGGATGGTGACGAAGTGGTGGTCAGTGACTACAGAGAGACCTTGGGCGATATGCTGCTCCATAACTTCACTGAACAGTGGACGAAGTGGGCGCACGACCGTGGTGCCATCACTCGCAACCAGGCTCATGGTTCACCAGCCAACCTCATCGACTGTTACGGTGCAGTGGATATTCCAGAGATCGAGGGATTCGGACTGACAGACTTTGGCATCAAGGGATTGCGCAAAGACCCTGGCATGACTCGTCCGAACTTCAGCGACCTAAGTATGCTCAAATATGCACCATCGGCAGCCCACATCACAGGCAAGAAATATACATCGAGCGAGACCTTCACATGGCTCACCGAGCATTTCCGCACCTCGCTGAGCCAAATGAAGCCCGATATGGACTTGATGTTCTGCGCCGGTGTCAACCACATGTTCTTCCATGGCACCGCCTATTCACCCAAGAATGACCCATGGCCAGGATGGAAGTTCTATGCATCGGTGGATATGAGTCCTACCAACAGTATTTGGCGTGACGCACCTGAGTTCATGAAGTATATCACCAACTGCCAAAATTACCTCCAGTGGGGGCAGCCTGACAATGACTTCTTAGTTTATCTGCCAGTGAGGGATATGTGGCGCAAGGACACCAAGAAATGGTTGATGCAATTCGACATCCATTCGATGGCGAAGAAAGCACCTGAGTTCATCAAGGTCATCCTCGACATCGACAAGGCAGGCTTCGACTGCGACTACATCAGCGACAACTACCTGCGCACGTGCACCTTTAAGAACGGGATGATTGAGACTGCCGCTGGCACTCGCTACAAGGGTCTCATCATTCCTGGCAACAATATCATGCCAAGCGACGTGATACAGCACATCTCCGACCTGAAGGCACAGGGTGCCAAGATTATCAAGGGCGACAACACCGAGGCGATGGCTAAAGTTGCACAGCCTGAGATGCTCAAGAAACAACTTGGATTGAAAATGATTCGCCGAAGCAATGCCTTGGGTCATCATTACTTCATCGCCAACCTCACCAAGGATGATGTTTCCTCAACTGTCGCCTTGGCCACAGGAGAGAAATACGGTGTGTGGTACAACCCGATGACAGGTGAATATCACGCTGCCAATATCTCCGACAAGGGCTTGGACATCCGTATGAAAAGTGGAGAGAGCCGCATCCTCCTCGTTTCCAACAAGCCTGTGAGCGAGTGGAACGCAGGAAGCCAGTTGGCATCCCTCACCCCAGCGACACAGCAAGCCTCAGATGGCAGAAGCATCGACTTAACCAACAGCAATTGGACACTCTCCTTCATAGAGGAACAGCCACAAGTGGGAAAGACCTACCAGCTTCAAGGAGTGAAGACTTGGGAGAACCTTGACGACAAGACCAAGGTGACCATGGGCACAGGTGTCTATGAGACCACCTTCAAAGTCTCCAAGGAGGATGCCAAGAAACAATGGGCCATCGACCTGGGAGATGTGAGGGAAAGTGCTCGTGTATATCTCAACGGCAAGTATATCGGTTGTGCTTGGGCTGTGCCTTACATTCTCTATTGTAAGGATGCTCTTGTTAAAGGCAAGAACACCCTCCGCATCGAGGTGACCAACCTGCCTGCCAACCGCATTGCCGAACTGGACCGTCAAGGCGTAAAATGGCGCAAGATGAAGGAAATCAACGTGGTAGATATCAACTACAAGAAGACTACCTACAAGAACTGGACACCTGTACCGAGCGGACTCAATAGTACGGTGAAGCTCATGGAAATAAATGATAAATGATAATATATAATTAATAAACGACGACAACAAATGAAGAAACTAATCTTAGCAACCGCATGCGCATTCTTGGGCTTGGCATCAGTCTCAGCCCAAAGTGCGATAAAGCAAGAGCAGAACAAGACTGCTCTGCAAAGCAAAACAACATTGCAAAATGAAATCTTGGAGGTGGCTCATCGCACCAACAACTACTTCATGACAAAGTACAGCGACCCAACCATCGACACTTACGTGAAGAAGAAACGCACGAGCAACCTTTGGACTCGCGCCGTATATTACGAGGGATTGATGGCACTCTACGAGATAGACCCTCAGCAACGCTACCTCGACTACACCGACCAGTGGGCTGACTACCACAAATGGACGGCTCGTGGTAGTGTGAACGATACCGATGCCGACAACCAATGCTGCCAGCAAACCTATCTCGACCGTTATGTACAGACTGGCGGCAAGAAAGACATCAGCAAAATCAAGGAAAACCTCGACCATCAGATGAGCACCAACCGTGTCAACTACTGGACTTGGATTGATGCCATCCAAATGGCGATGCCTGTCTATGCCAAGTATGCTAAGATTACAGGCGAGAAGAAGTATCTCGACTATGCGATGAACTCCTACAAGTGGAGCCGTGACACCTTGGCTGGTGGACTCTTCAACAAGAAGGAAGGCTTCTGGTGGAGAGACAAGGACTATGTGCCACCTTACAAGGAGAAAGATGGCAGCAACTGCTACTGGAGCCGTGGCAATGGTTGGGTATATGCAGCGTTGGTACGTGTGATGCAGACCTTGCCTAAGACCGACAAGAACTACCAATATCTCAAGAAAGACTTCATCTTGATGAGCAAAGCTATTCTGAAGAGTCAGCGCGAGGATGGTTATTGGAACGTAAGTCTCGTTTGCCCTGCCAACTACGGTGGTCCTGAGATGACGGGCACAGGTCTCTTTCTCTATGGTATGGCGTGGGGCGTGCAACAGGGCATCCTGCCAAGAGCCACTTACCAAAAGGCTATGGACAAGGCATGGAAAGCATTGTCTGCCTCCGTTCACGAGGATGGTTTCATCGGCTACAACCAGGGTACTGGCAAGGATCCTGCTGCTGGTCAACCTGTCACCTTCACTTCCGTTCCCGACTTCGAGGACTACGGCACAGGTTGCCTCCTGCTCGGAGCCGCAGAGTATTACAAGCTATTAAAGGTAAAAAAGTAAAAAGGTAAAAAGGTAAAAAAGTAAAAAGGTAAAAAAGTAAAAAGGTAAAAAAGTAAAAAGGTAAAAAAGTAAAAAAGTAAAAAACATACTATTTATGAAGAAATATATTTGGCTCATGGTTTGCCTGATGGCACTCTCGCCTCTAAGCAGCAACGCCGCCAAGAAGCATAACAAAGTGAAGAAAGCCAAGACTGAGCTTTGGCCTGACGGCACGAAGATGGACGCTTGGTTCTGCAACACCCAGAAAGTGAACGTCGATACTCTCGGCAAGAAATATGTCATCACCGATTATGGTGTGAAAGGCGACAGTACCTTGGTGCAAACCAAGGCCATCCAAGCCGTCATCGACCGTGCGGCACAGGAAGGCGGTGGTGTCATCGTCATCCCCCATGGTACTTATCTGAGTGGAGCTCTCTTCTTCAAGCCGAGAACTCACCTCTACGTTTCAGAAGGCGGCAAACTGAAAGGTAGCGACCGCATCGCCAACTTCCCTGTCTTGGAGACTCGCATCGAGGGTGAGTCTTGCAAGTACTTCTCTGCCTTCATCAACGCCGACAAGTGCGACGGTTTTACTATCGCAGGTCCTGGTGCCATCGACGGCAACGGTCATCACTATTGGGAGGAGTTTTGGATTCGCCGTACATGGAATCGTCAGTGTACCAACAAGGATGCCCAACGTCCTCGATTGGTATATATCAGCAACAGTAGCCATGTAACCATACAAGATGTACACATACAGAACAGCCCTTTCTGGACCAACCACATCTATCGTTGCGACCACGTCCGCTTCCTCGACTGCCACATCTTTGCTCCGACATCGGGATTGCGAGCACCTAGCAGCGATGCCATCGACATCGACGTTTGTCACGACGTATTGGTAGATGGATGCTTCATGAGCGTCAACGACGATGCCATCGCCATCAAGGGCGGCAAGGGCACTTGGGCAGACCAAGCTCCAGAGAACGGACCTGTCTATAACGTGCTTATCCAAAACTGCAACTACGGCAGAGTACACGGTTGCCTGACACTCGGTAGCGAGAGTGTGAACGACCGCAACATCGTATTAAGAAATATCAAGGTGGGAAATGCCCAAAGAGTATTATGGTTGAAGATGCGCCCGGACACACCTCAGCACTACGAGTACGTGACCGTGGACAACATACAGGGCACCACAGGCAGTTTCCTTGTTATCCGCCCATGGACACAGTTTTTCAAGCCAGACGACCGCAAGGACATGCCTTTGAGCCAATGCAACAACATCACGATGAAAAATATCCAGATGGACTGCGACAACTTCTTCGACGTAGGCACTAGCGACAAGTATCGTCTTGTGGATTTCACCTTCGAGAACATCAACTGCACGGACAAGAAGATGGCTTTCAAGACGGATGTCATCGAGAACACTGTGGCTAAGGAGGTAAAGATTACACCACGTGACAAAAGCAACGGACTGAAGACCACCGGAGATGCCGATGGATTGAAATAAGATTCGGGCAAGATAGACGATAAGAATAAAAATACAAAGAAACCGTTTCCTAGAATATTAGGAAACGGTTTCTTTGTATGATATAGTTGAAAAACACCTTACATCTCCAACCAATTCTTCACGATAGTCTTTCCTTCAGGTGTGAGCACGCTCTCAGGGTGGAACTGGATGCCATGAATATCGTAGTTCTTGTGCTTCAAGCCCATGATACAACCATCGTCGCTCACTGCGGTTACATCAAGGCACTCTGGGAAATTGGTTCTATCCACCACCCATGAGTGATAACGTCCTATCTCTATGCGCTTTGGCAAACCATCAAAGATTGGGTCGTTGCCAAACTGTGTGCAAGGGGTAGCCACTCCGTGATATACCTCAGAGAGGTTGGTAAGCTTGGCACCAAAAACCTCTCCTATCGCCTGATGACCCAGACACACTCCCAACATCGGCTTTCTACCAGCATACGTCTTGATGACATCGAGCAAGAGACCAGCCTCCGACGGAATGCCTGGTCCAGGACTTAATATGATTTTGTCGAAACGTTCGAGTTCACGCAACTGAAACTGGTCATTGCGATACACAGTCACTTCGGCTCCGAGTTCCTTTACAAGATGTGCGAGATTGTAGGTAAAGGAATCGTAATTATCTATGATTACTACTTTCATTTCTTTCAATATTAAATGTTGAGTGTTGAATTCTTCACTCTTCGTTCTTCACTCTTCACTTACAACTTTTCTGCTATATGGATGGCCTTGGTCAAGGCACCCAACTTATTGTTACACTCTTCCAGTTCATACTGGTCGTTGCTCTTTGCCACGACTCCACTGCCAGCCTGGAACCAAAGTTCGCCATTGCGACTGATGAAGGTACGGATGACGATGGCTTGGTTCAAGTCGCCATTGAGACCGATGAAACCGATGCAGCCACCGTATGCACCACGGTTGTGAGGCTCCAGTTCTGAGATAATCTGCATGGCACGCACCTTTGGAGCACCACTCAAAGTACCAGCTGGGAAGGTATCTATAAACTCCTTGATATGGTCGGCATCCTTGTCGAGCGTACCGCTCACGCGGCTCACCAGATGGATGACATGACTGTAGAACTGCATATCCTTGTAGAAATCCACCTTCACGCCATGGCAGTTGCGGCTCAGGTCGTTGCGAGCCAAATCGACCAACATCACGTGTTCGGCATTCTCCTTCGGGTCGTTGCGCAAGAACTCGGCAGCCTTGCGGTCTTGCTCCATGTCGCCTGTGCGCTTGGTTGTTCCTGCAATAGGGTCGATGAAAGCCTTGTCGCCAACGATGCGATTGTGAGTCTCAGGCGAAGAACCGAAGATACGGAATCCACCAAAGTCGAAATAGAAGAGATATGGACTAGGATTGATGCTACGGAGGGCACGATAAAGCTTGAAGTCATCGCCCTCGTACTTCTGGACAAAACGACGACTCACTACGATTTGGAAGACATCGCCACGCAAACAATGCTGGATGCACTTGCGAATGTTGGCCTTGTGCTCCTCGTCGGTCAAGGTGGAAGTGGTATCGCCCACAGGATGGAAGTCGTATGGCTTTACATTCGCCTTGTTAAGAGCTTTTTGCAATGCGTCAAGCTCAGAAAGTGAAGAGTGAAGAGTGAAGAGTGAAGAATCATCTTGCTTTTTTCTTTGAGTTTCAGATGGGGCTGAAGCAATAGAACTATTGAATTCTTCACTCTTCCCTCTTCCCTCTTCACTTTCTTCAAGCGTAATCAGTTCCATGGTATTGTTGAAGTGGTCAAAGACGATGATGTCCTTATACATAATATAATAGATATCAGGCGCATCATTCTTCTCCATCGTCGTATCCTTCACAGGGATGTTCTCGAAGTAGCGCACGGCATTGAAGGTCGTGAAACCATACAGACCGCAGAACTCCTTGCCTTCACCCTCCACATGGAAAGCCTGTATGAAATCATTGATGGCCTTGGAGATGGCGAGCTTGCACTCCTCGCCCTTTCCCTCGCCAAAGGCAGGGAGTTCGCGTTTCTCCACCTTGCCGTCAGGGTACGTAGCCGTAACCACACCATGCCCCACGGCAATGCTTGCTATCGGATGCACACCGATAAACGAACGAGAGTTCTCCGTACCATGATAGTCGGAACTCTCCATCAACGCCGATTGGGGATAAATATCTCTCAATCGCATATAGACTCCCACCGGCGTATAGAGGTCGGCGAGAATCTTGCGAGTTACTGTCGTATAATTATATTTTGCCATTTTTTCTATTTTATAGCAATAGTACTTACTTCTCAATATAAGTAGTACTTACTTCTCAATATAAGTAGTACTTACTTCTCGATATAAGTAGTACTTACTTCTCGATATAAGTAGTACTTACTTCTCGAAGTATATCAACTTGCTTTATAAAGTATCCTAAGATACTTTTTTAGACTCTATTTTTAGAAATCACCGTACTCCTTTGCCATTGCCTTGTTCTTCAAGTAAGTCTCGACATCCTTGTCGCCACGACCAGAGACAGTCAGTACTACGACATCGTCTTTCTTGAACTTCATCTTCTTCAGGGCTGCAACGGCATGGGCGCTCTCGATGGCAGGGATAATACCCTCCATACGTGTCAACTCATAGCCAGCATAGATAGCCTCATCGTCCTTGATGGCAAGCACATGGCTACGTCCACGGGTAGCCAAGTCGGCGTGCATAGGACCAATACCAGGATAGTCGAGACCAGCGGAAATGGTAAAGGCTTCCTTGATCTGACCGTCATCGGTCTGCATCACTAGGGTACGAGCACCATGGATGATACCCTCCGTACCACAGTGCATGGTAGCAGCAGTATAGTCGGTGTCGATGCCATGGCCAGCAGCCTCAGCAAGGTAAATCTGCACACGGTCATCGTCGATGTAGTGATAGATGGTACCGGCTGCATTGCTACCACCACCCACACAAGCGATGAGGTAGTCTGGGTAATCGCGACCCACCTTCTCCTGCAACTGCCATTTCAGTTCCTCGGAGATGACACTCTGCATCTTAGCCACGATGTCAGGGTATGGATGAGGTCCCATGGTACTTCCCACGATATAGAAGGTATCCTGTGGATGACAACACCAGTCACGAATAGCCTCCGAACAAGCGTCGCTCAAGGTCATGTTGCCTGTGCGCACAGGATTCACCTTGGCACCGAGCATCTTCATGCGCTCCACGTTGGTATGCTGACGCTCCACGTCGGTAGCACCCATGAAAATCTCACACTTCATGTCCATGAGGGCACAAACGGTAGCAGTGGCAACTCCATGCTGACCTGCACCTGTCTCAGCGATAATGCGAGTCTTGCCCATCTTCTTTGCCATCAGAATCTGTCCGATGGTATTGTTGATTTTGTGCGCACCCGTATGGTTGAGGTCCTCACGCTTCAAGTACAACTGACATCCGTACTTCTCGCTCATGCGCTTGGCATAATAGAGAGGTGAAGGACGACCCACATAATCCTTCAGCAACTGATGGTACTCCTTCTTGAACTCCTCGCTCTCGATGATAGGCTTGTAAGCCTGCTGGAGTTCTGTCACACACTTATATAATATCTCTGGCACGTATGCGCCACCGAATTTTCCGAAAAATCCTTTATCGTCAACTTGATACATAATATTCAATGTATAATTAATAATGTACAATTATCAATTTTCGAACGAAGGCTATTGAATTCTTCACTCTTCGTTCTTCACTCTTCACTTATTTCGTCAGTGCCTCAAAAAGTTCGTCAAGCGCTTTGTCTGGGTCACCTGTCTCATTGAGCAGGGTCACAAACTTACTGCCGATGATAGCACCTGCCGCATTGTCCTGTGCACTGGTAAGGGTCTGCTTATTGCTGATACCAAAACCTATCATGCGAGGGTTGCGGAGGTTCATGCCGTTGATGTGGTTGAAGTAAGCCAACTTGGCATCGCCGAAGTTACTCTGTGCCCCGGTGATACTTGCCGAACTCACCATGTAGATGAAGCCATCGGTATGGTCATCAATGAAACGGATGCGCTCTTCGCTCGTCTCCGGAGTTATCATCATGATGACACGGATGTCATACTTGTCGGCGATAGGTTTTACAACCTTCAAATAGTCGTCGAAAGGCAGGTCAGGAATGATCGTTCCGCTTACGCCACTTTCCACGCAACTCTTAAAGAATTCCTCGATGCCATAGTGCATGATAGGATTCAGATAACCCATCAACACCAATGGGATGTTCACCTCGTCCTTGATGGCTTTCAACTGACCGAAGAGAGTCTTCACGGTCATACCGTTCTTCAGAGCCTTGGTTCCTGCGCTCTGGATGACAGGACCATCTGCCAATGGGTCACTGAAAGGGATGCCCACCTCTATCATGTCGATACCATGGCGTTCCATAGCCTTGATGACATCGCCAGTGCCCTCCAACGTTGGGCAACCTGCACAGAAATACAGAGACAACAATTTTCTCTGTTTGTTTTCTGAAAATAATGTGTTTATTTTATTCATTATATTTTTATTTTTTTATTTACCTACTTTTTCGACTCCCCTGTCCCTCTCTTACGAAGAGGGGGGCCTAATCTTTCCCCAAGCCCCTTTCTTTTCAAAAAGAAAGGGGATGTAACTGGCTACGCTATAGCTTCGCCAGAGTTTTGGTATCGGCAGCGGAGCCTTTGCCCTAAAGGGCTGCCGATTTTTTCTACGCAACAAAGTTGCGATTATTTAACGCCTAATCGGCGATTTTGGTGCGGTGTTACACCGCCTTAATAAGAGCTTGCCAAGATTTTTATCTTTTTACTTTTTTACCTTTTTACCTTTTTACCTTTTTACCTTTAAAACAAACTCTCTGAGCTTCTCTACATCTTTCAGAGCTGGCTCTATCTCAAACTTCGAGTTGAGGTCAATGCCGATGCACTTGGGATGATGGAAAGCCTTCACTCGTTCTGTATCGTCGGGACCAATGCCGCCACTCAACAAGAAAGGCACGTCGCCATCGTATTGTTCAAGCACCGACCAATCAAACTGCTCACCACTTCCACCGACAGTCTTACATTTAGTGTCGAAGAGGAAGAGGTCAACAGCGCCTACATACTCCTTGTATTTTTTGATGTCTTCGACTGTGCTTACGCTGATAGCCTTGATGATTTTGATATCCTTCTTGATGTCAGGGTCGATGGTGGCACGAAGATTCTCACAAGTTTCCCGAGGCTCATTGCCATGCAGTTGGATGTAATCGAGATTGTAGTTGTACACCCTCGTCACGATGTTCTGTGGCATATCATCCACAAACACCCCTACTCTTGCAGGCTGCTTGACGTTTGCCAAGGCTTCGTTCCCATCATTCGGCTCCCCCGCACTAAACTTGGAAGCCTGCTGGATACGCTCCTCGGAATAATCAGGAATGATTCCCGCACGACTACTTATCATCTGTACATAGCGTGGTGACTTCGGATAGAAGATAAAGCCTATCATGTCAATGTCCAAGGCCGAAACTTCGCGAATGTTGTCGGCATCGCGCATACCACAAACCTTTATTATCATTTGAATGTTAAGTCTTAAATGTTAAGTGTAAAATTGGGCATACGCCCTGAACTTTTCCTAAAGAGCACTAAGAAATTCCTTGAGTGCCATGCCTGGGTCTGCTTGTTTCATGAACTGCTCGCCCATGAGGAAGCCTCGGAAACCAGCCTCTCGGAGTTGCTTCACGGTCTCAGGATTAGAGATGCCGCTTTCGCTCACACGGCACACATCCTTTGGAAGCTGCTCTGCCAAGCGGAAACTATTGTTGACATCCGTCACGAAAGTCCCAAGATTGCGATTGTTGATGCCATACATATCTGGCTCCAACTCCGCATACTCAAAGTCTCTGTCATTATGCATCTCCAGAAGGACTTCCAAGCCCAATTGATGAGCCATACCTAGCAATCGCTTACACTCATCCTTGGTCAAGCAAGCAGCTATCAGAAGCACTGCGGAAGCTCCACAATAACGAGCCTGAAGAAGTTGATATTCCTCGATGACAAAGTTCTTATATAAAATAGGTAAGGTGACACCTACGTGGCGTGCCTCCTGTATGTACTCGTCATAGCCACCGAAATAGTCGATGTCGGTGAGGACGCTCAGAGCCGAAGCTCCATTCTCCTGATAGCTCAGCGGAATGATGCTTGCCTTGCCCTCTTCCTTGATCCAGCCCTTGCTGGGCGACTTGCGCTTAAACTCGGAGATGATACCCGTAGAGGAAGCCATCAAAGCCTCTCTCATACTTCCACCTGGTGTCTTGCCGTCATCGTCATTCATCTTCTGCTCGGTCAGAGTTATCATCTGTCGAGGAGAGATGAAGCGCTTGCGCTGGTCTATCTCGATTCGCTTGTGAGCGACGATTTCTTCTAAAATATCAGCCATTACTTTTTTACCTTTTTACTCTTTTACTTTTTTACCTTTTACGAGTTGAGTTCCACGAACTTCTTGAAGGTCTTCAAGGCATTGCCTGAGTCGATGCTCTCACGTGCGATCTCCACACATTCCTCAATACTCTTCTTGCCTTTCTCCATCACCTGGATACCAAAGGCTGCATTGGCGAGCACGATGTTCTTCTGGGCAGGAAGGGCACGATTTTCGAGTACGGCATCGAAGATGTCCTTTGCCTCTTCCTCTGTGGCACCACCTCTCACCTCTTCAGGTTTGGCGATTTCGAATCCTAAGTCTTGCGGCTTGAAGATTTTCTCATAGTCGTTGGTGGTCACCTTGAAGTCGCTGGTGAGAGAAATCTCGTCATAGCCATCAATGCTGTTTACGATGCCGTAGTCGATGCCTATCTTCTGATAAACCTGGTTGTAGAGGCGCATCTGGTCAAGGTTGGCAACGCCGAGCAACTGACATTTAGGTTGGCTTGGGTTGACCAATGGCCCCAAGAGATTGAACACGGTAGGAAACTGTAAAGCCTTGCGGATAGGACCAACGAACTTCATAGCCTTGGCAAACAACTGTGCATGAAGATAAACAATGCCAGCCTCGTTGATACTGCGATTGAGTTTGTCCATATCATCGGTGAACTGTACCCCATGGTTCTTGATGACATTGGAAGCACCGCTTACCGAAGTGGCAGCATAGTTACCATGCTTAGCCACCTTATAACCCGCACCAGCGATGACAAAGCAAGAAGTGGTAGAGATGTTGAATGTATTCTTGCGGTCTCCACCCGTACCTACTACGTCAATGTAGCGGTCGCAGTCGAGGATGGCAGGAACGCCCGTCGCCAAGATACCATCACGAAAGCCAAGCAACTCATCCACTGTCACGCCACGCATCTGCAAACCTGTGAGCAGAGCCGTGATTTGCTCCTCGGGAAATTCACTCTGAGTGATACCCACGATGATGTTCTTGGTCTCCTCACGAGTCAATTCCTCGTGGTTCAACATTCTATTCAAAATGTCCTTCATTTCCATAATTCAAGTCTCCTATATTTTTTATTATTATTTTCTTATCATTCACCAGCCCACCATACTCATCGAAAACAGGTCTTATATGAAAAAAAGACCTGTCGTAAGTTACGGCAGGCCTTTCATTTATCATTGGATTCATATCCACGCACGGCTCATCGACTCACGACTTTTTAAATCTTGAGATACGCCACCACCATGCTGTTGTAGATACGAATGTTGTCATCTTATTCTAGTATTTGAATATTTATTACTTTATTTTATGAAAGAGATTGTTTTTATCTCTATCCAATTGCAAAAGTACACTTTTTCTTTCAAACCACCAACTTTTTGATGAAAAAATCACCAATTTAATAGAAATTAGTAATTATTTTCTCCGAAATATCGTAGAAATACCTCTTATACCTTATTATATATAGGGAAACCAAAGCGAGATTGTCGTCCAACAAAAGCAAAAAAAAATCAAGAGAATGTAATATTCAGAACAAGGTTGCGTTATATAGAAAAGTAAGTTGAACATTAAATACAGATACGCCTATGAAGCATCTATTTACTTCAGAAGAAATGAGACCATCCCCTAGGACGATCAACATCATCAAGCAGATAGCCTACACCTATCGTGCTATCAAGATGAATGGAAAATACGAGGTGTTCTGTCTTAACTAAATTACATGACAAATGAAGACAAAAGTATCACCTTCCTTGCTTTCCGCCAACTTCCTGGACTTAAAGAGCGAAGTGGAAATGATCAACAAGAGTGAGGCAGACTGGCTTCACATGGACATCATGGATGGAGTCTTTGTGCCCAATATCTCCTTCGGATTTCCTGTCCTGGAAGCCGTAGCCAAAGCTTGCACCAAACCTCTTGACGTGCATTTCATGATTCAGCACCCAGAGCAGTATATCGAGCAAACCGCCAAGATAGGTGCCATGATGATGAACGTACACTACGAGGCCTGCGTGCATTTGCATCGCACCATACAACAGATACACGCTGCAGGGATGAAAGCCGGTGTTACCCTAAACCCATCAACTCCAGTCTGCGTATTGGAAGACATCATCAAAGACGTAGATATGGTCTTGCTGATGAGTGTGAACCCAGGGTTTGGAGGACAAAAATTCATAGAAAACACCATCCAGAAAGTGGCGCGCCTACGCAAGCTCATCAAGGAATCGGGTTCGCACGCCCTTATCGAGGTAGATGGCGGCGTGCAAGCTGAAACCGCTCCTCGCCTAGTCAAGGCAGGAGTAAACGTTCTGGTAAGCGGCAGCTATGTTTTCAAGAGCACAGACCCTCTATCCACCATCCATGCCTTGAAAGAGCTCAAACAACCAGAGGATTAAAGAGGTACAAGACTATAATACTAATCCAACTGAAGATATACATTGTGCTCCTTGGCCATACGACGTAGGTTGAGGAGCGCATAACGCATCCTGCCCAGACTCGTATTGATGCTGACACCTGTGGTCTCTGCAATCTCCTTGAAAGACAATTGCTGATAATAACGCATATAGACCACCTCACGCTGGAGCGGAGGAAGCATATCCATCATTTTTTTTACGTCTGAGAGTACTTGACTATTAACAATCGTATTTTCTGCGTTGCCCGACAAGACGCTATCACACCCTATGTTGGACAAGTCGTTGGTCTCATTGGTCTCGACGATATGCTTGCTTCTGCTCTCGCGATACATATCCATCATCACATTGTGAGCGATACGCATACACCATGCACCAAACTTCCCATTGACGACATATTGTCTTTTCTGAAGCTTGCTTATCACCTTGACGAAAGTTTCTTGAAATATGTCATTGGCCACATCTTGGTCATGCACCATAAACATGATGTAAGAGAAAAGCTTCATCTCATTGCGCGAAAGCAACAGGTCGAAAGCTCTATTATCACCATCGACATACTTCACTGCCAACTCCTCGTCGGTCAATTCTTGTAGATTTCTCATTTCTTAATTCTATTTTTTAATTAAGTAAATGTCCAATCAATAGGCTATTAATTTTAATTTATTGCATTAATTCTGTTAATAATCGTTGCAAAGGTAATGTTTTTCTGAGAAACTGCCAAAATTTTAACATAAAAAAGTATGAAAATCCGCGTAAATGGCAACGAAAAGTTTCACAAAATGCGAAAAATGACTCCGAAAATTGAAAAGAAAAAAGGTTGGTTACAGGACGTAACCAACCAAATAAATCGATAACTTAGACGATAGTCTAACTTATCACGCTGCAAATATACACCTTTTTCGCATTACTCCCAAATATTTTTAACTCAAAATTACTTTTTTAACATTGTGTGCGTGGACATTTCAAAGAAAATGATTATCTTTGCAGAAAAGTAGGAAGACAACGTATGTTGACACCTGAAACAAACTCTATCTACAAACAATAAAACAATATGAAACACTTAAAAGCATTACTTGTCGCCCTTCTCTTGCCAGTATGCGCCTGGGCATCGGGATGGAACGACAGCGAGTACAAACAAATCGAACAAAGCATCGTGCGCCCCCAATTACATGAGCGCCAGTTTGTCATCACATCTTTCGGTGCCAAGCAGAACGCTTCTGCCGCGCAAAACCAAAAAGCTATCAACCGCCTCATCTCCTTGGTTTCCAAGAAAGGCGGCGGACAAGTCATCGTACCGAAAGGAACCTGGAACACGGGAGCCATCGAGATGAAAAGCCATGTCAACCTCGTCTTGCAAGAAGGAGCCACATTGAAGTTCGCTTTCGACACCAACCTCTACCCTCTCGTACGCACCTCATGGGAAGGCTTGGCTTGCTGGAACTACTCTCCTTGCATCTATGCCTACAAGGCAACCGACATCGCCATCACGGGTAAAGGAACGATTGACGGCGGCGGCAACATGGAAACCTGGTGGCCGATGTGTGGCTCCACTAGGTTTGGATATAAAGAAGGCGTAACCAAGGAGGCACAGAAACTGGGCTCACGTGCCAAACTTCTGAAACAAGCCGAGGACGGTGTCGCCTTCGACGAGAGAAAGTTTGGCAAGGGACAAGGATTGCGTCCACAACTTGTCAACTTCGTTCGCTCCGAGCGAATCCTCATCCAAGGTGTCAAGATGATCAACTCCCCTTTCTGGGTCATCCACCCTTTGCTCTCCAAGAATATCACCGTTGATGGAGTGACCGTATGGAACGAGGGACCTAACGGCGATGGCTGCGACCCTGAAGCTTGCGAGAATGTACTCATCCAGAACTGTGTGTTCCATACGGGTGACGACTGCATCGCTATCAAGAGCGGGCGCAACAATGACGGTCGCCTTTGGAACCAACCTTCACGCAACATCATCATCCGTGGCTGCAAGATGGAAGATGGACATGGCGGCGTGGTCATCGGAAGCGAGATTTCCGGTGGATGCGAGAATGTGTATGCCGAGGATTGCGTGATGGACTCACCTAACCTCGAACGTATCCTTCGCATCAAGACCAACAACTGCCGTGGCGGTCTCATCCAAAACATCAACATGCGCAAGGTCACCGTGGGCCAATGCAAGGAAGCCGTACTGAAAATCAACCTCGACTATGAGAACAAGGAAATATGTTACCGCGGCTTCGAGCCTACGGTGCGCAATGTATCCATGGAGGATGTCACTTGCAAGAAGAGCAACTATGGTGTCCTCATCATCGGACGTGACGCCGTAGAGAATGTATATGACATCAGCGTGAAAAACTGCAAGTTCGATGGTGTCATCAAGGAACCTGTCAAGATTACAGGCAAGACACGCAACGTGAATTTCGAGAACCTCGTCATCAACGGTTCGCTGGTACTCAACAAGGCCGACCGCCCTTACCAAGCTTACAGCGAGTGGCTCACCCATAGCGAGATGAGTCGTGTAGCCCACCCTTACCTACTCGACTTCAGCAGCAAGCCTAAGTGGAGCTATGTGATGGGAATAGAAATGGAAGGCATGCTCGACACCTATTTATATTATAAGGACGGGGAAAGCACCTTCAAGGGAAATGATGCCTCCGCCAACAACGAGGCCATCATCGAATATCTCAAGGAATATCCTGCCAAGATGATTGATGAGAAAGGCAATATCACTGGCTATAAATACGAAGACTTCAACCTCGACAACGTGCGCACGGCAAAATTCATCCTCCGCATGCACAATCTGTTCCCAAGCAAGGGCACGGAGTTAGCATTGAAGACACTCTTTAAGCAGCTTCAGAACCAACCTCGCACCAAGGAAGGAGTATATTGGCACAAGGCCATCTATGCCAACCAAGTTTGGCTCGACGGCATCTTCATGGGCTTGCCTTTCTACTGCAATTATGCCGTACAGACCATGAAGCCAAAGAAGGCGAAGAAGTATCTCGACGATGCGGTTGACCAGATGATCAAGACCGACAAGCGTACCTATGATGAGAAGACCCAACTTTGGAAGCACGCTTGGGACGAGACTCACCAACAGTTCTGGGCAAACAAGGAGAACGGACAGAGCCAGCACACCTGGGCGAGAGCCTTGGGATGGTATGTGATGGCGATGACTGAGTGCCTCGATGCAATGCCTGAGGACTACGCTCGCCGTGGCGAGGTTATCGAACTACTCAACAAGGCGATGAAGAGCGTAGTAAAGTACCAGGACAAGAAGACGGGCGTATGGTATGACGTGATGGACGTGAAAGATCCTCGCAACTATCTGGAGAGTACCGCTTCCAGTATGTTCGCCTATGTGCTTCTGAAGGGTTATCGCAAGGGATACCTCTCTGCAGAATACCGCGATGCTGGCATCAAGGCATACAAGGGCATTCTTAAAGAATTCATCCAGGTGAATCCAGACAAGACCATCAGCCTCACCAAGTGCTGTAGCGTCAGCGGCTTGGGTCCTGGCGACGGTCCATACGTGAAGAAGCCTAACTACAAGCGTGACGGCAGCTTCGAATATTACATGAGCGAGCCTATCCGTGACAATGATGCCAAGGGTGTCGGTCCATTCATCTGGGCAAGTTTGGAAATGGAACAGCAAGGTTTGAAAGCGGAGTAAAAGTTTGTTTTTTACAAGATGACAGAAAAAAGTTTAATCTTTAAAAATAAATAAGCAGGCGAAAAAGGACATCAAAACGTTCTTTTTCGCCTTTTTCTATTCTTTTTCGCATATTCACAGAAATTTAATGCAAAATTTGAAACAACCAATTCATTTTTTTACTATCTTTGCGGTGTGATAGGACAACCACTCATGTAGAGGTTGTTAAAACACAGAGTTAATTAACTATATTACTAATTATTAAACCGTTATGTTTATGAACAAAATTTTACGCTATTCATTTATCGTGCTGTTGGCACTCGTATGTGGGGGGCTGAACGCGCAAGAGGTCACATTGGACTTCACTGACAATACTGTTTGGAATCTACCAGACGGTAACAAAAATGCTGCAAAAGATGCTGCAGAGTTCTCTAATGGTTCATACACCATTACAGTAGCGGCACCTACTGCATACTATTGGTTAAGTTCAAATTCAGCATTATTATATGGTAAAAGTGGAGCAACGATTACATTGCCTAAATTCAACTTTGAAGTTGAAAGAATAGACATTGTAAGTCCAGAAGGTGGTTCAGGCAAAACAACTCGAAACATTTATGTTGGAGAAACAGCCGTTAGTACACAAACAACCGGTGCAAAAGGAACGAAACAATACAAGATTGCAGCAATCAACCAAGCAGCAAATACCGTATATACAATTAAGGTAACAAATGCTAACAACGACCAAATACAAAAGATTTTGATTTGGAAGAAGGGAACAGCAGGTACAGTTGAAACACCTAAGGCTGACAACATTGCTGCTTTCAAGGCTATCGGTGTAGGCAACAAAGCCATCTTGACTTTGAAAGATGCCCAGGTTCAGTATGTCAATGGTACTGACGATATATATGTTGTTGATGCTACTGGTGGCATTGACATCTACAAAGCAGAAGGTCTTACATATACAGCTGGACAGATTCTCAACGGTACTATCACAGCGACATACGATGAATTCAAGGCTCTTCCTGAATTAACAAACATTGAAGAAAATAAACTGACAGCTACAGATGGAACCATCGAGCCTATAGAAATGACCGTTGAAGAAGCTGCAAAGGCAGAGAATGTATGCAAGTTAGTTACTGTAAAGGACATCAAACTTGTAGAATTAGCTTCTGGTGATTATAAGAATTACTATAGTGATGAAGCCAAGACCTTACAGATTTATGACAAGTTCAAATTGGGATATACACCAAATACAGAATCCGCTATGAATTATACAGGTATCTTAATCCCATACAACTCTCAGATTGAACTTGCTCCTACAGTAGCTCCAACTACAGGCATCAATAACATCACAACTGATGCTGCCTCAATCAATGCTCCTGCTTACAACCTCGCAGGTCAGAAGGTATCAGCATCTTACAAGGGTGTAGTCATCAAGGCTGGCAAGAAGTACATTCAGAAGTAAGCAAAACGAGAAGTCTCTTCTGAGAGACCATCGTCAGAATATCAAAGGTTAAACATCAATCCCTGTTTCCGTCGTCCCAGACAGAAGCAGGGATTTTTCTATACAACTCATGCTATTCAAAAACGGAAAAAGTTTTTCAACCGCACAAATAAAACTTTTTATAACAAAAACTTTGTGATTTCATATTTTTTGCTTAACTTCGCAGCAAAATTGGAAAAACGACTTATGGAAAAGATAAAAAGACTGCCTACTGGCGTTTGTCAGTTTAGAACCATAGCAGAAGAAAAGTTATATTATGTTGACAAGACCATGTTCTTGCCAAAGATGGAACAGGTATCCGACTTCTTGTTCTTTATCCGTCCACGCCGATTTGGCAAGAGCCTTTTCCTTTCAATGGTAGCAGACTATTATGACTGTGAGAATCCAATGAATACAGATGAGGAGTTTAAGGACACTTGGATTGGCGAGCACCCTACAGAATCAAAGGGAAAATACCAAGTACTCGCATTAGACTTTTCACAGATTGGTGGTTCGGCAGACACTATCGCAAATGATTTCAAGACCTACTTCAATATTAAGGTAAATGATTTCGTTGACAAGTATGCCAAATATTATAGCCAAAAGACTATAGATACCGTTTATTCTGAAACACAGCCCAGTGCCAAGATCGCCGCTTTGATGGGTGAGGTTAAGAAAAACAATTATCAGCTATATCTGATAATTGATGAATACGATAATTTTACCAATGTCGTATTGAGCGAGAGCGGTCACGACGTGTATCACAAGATGACGCATGGAAGTGGATTCTATCGTGATGTTTTTAAGCTATTTAAGCCTAACTTCAATCGAATCCTATTCATGGGTGTCAGTCCTATCACCTTGGATGATCTGACAAGCGGATTTAACATTGCAACCAACATATCCATTCATTATTGGTTCAATGGTTTGTTAGGTTTTAGTGAGACTGATGTCTTGGAGATGATTCGCTATTATCAAAAAGCAGGTATGATAAGTATGTCAGAACAAGAAATCATTGCACAGATGAAGCCTTGGTACGACAACTATTGCTTTGCTGAAGAATGTTATGCTGTAGAGCCAAGTATGTACAACAGTAACATGGTATTATATTATATGAATGCCTTGCTAACTACAGATCGCCCACCTAAGGATATGCGTGACCCTAACTCGAAGACAGATTACGCCAAGATGAAGCGACTGATCAATCTTGACCAATTGGACGGAAACCGTAAGGGAGTTATGAGAACCATCGCCGAACAAGGGTATATCGATGCCAACATAGAAACATCATTCCCAGCCATCGAAATGGTTGACCCCAATATGTTTATCAGCCTGTTGTTCTATTACGGAATGTTGACAATAGGAGGAACGAGTTTGGACAAACTTCATTTGGTGGTGCCCAACATCAATGTCTGGGAGCAATATTATCGTTTCTTGCAGGAGCAATATCAAAGTACCGCTCGCATTGACATGATGGAACTCAACAATGGTTTCGAGGCTGCAGCTCTACATGGTGACTGGCATCCGCTTTTCGAGTACCTTTCCGAGAGATATTTCGAGGATAGCAGTGTGCGTGATACCATTGGAGGTGAGAAAAATGTGCAAGGCTACTTCATGGCTTATCTCAACTTGTCTCGCTTATTCGTCACTCGACCAGAGTTGGAATTTAACCATGGGTACTGTGATTTCTTCTTAGTAGCAGACACCAAGAAATTCCCTGTATTGAAGCATAGCTATGTGATAGGACTCAAATATCTCAAAGCTGACGCAAAGGAAGCTGAGGCAAAAGCACAATGGAAGGAAGCCGAGACACAAGTAAAGAAGTATATGGCTGACGATTCTTTGAAGCGACTCACCCAAGGAACTGAAGTTCATGGTTTGATTCTTCAGTTCCAGAACGGAAAAATACTCCACCTGGATGAGGTCACAAAAGATTAATCCATCCATAACTTGGTAAGCCGTACTGTCTTGTCAATAAAATATCACAAATCTTTATATTTTCCTACCCCAGCGACATTTTGTTCTCTGGGCAGAGAAAAATTTCTACCTGCGCAGGGAAAAATTTTTCTCTGCCCAGGAAAAAATAAAAGTGGTGGCAAGGGTATAAAAAAGACTCCTCTCTCAGTCTAGCTACGACCGAGAGAGAAGTCAACATTTTTTACTAACTATTTTCTTTTAATCCTTTCTGTAATATGACCCATATTTCTTGTTCAATCACTACAAGATATGACTTGTCAAAAGAGGAATTACTTGTTCAAGAACTTCTTGCCGTTCTGGATTACTACACCCTTGTAATCCTTGTTCACTTGCTGACCAGCGAGGTTATAAACGGCAGATTCCTTTTCTGAAGAAGGTGTGGTGATAGAAGTAATACTTGTTAAAGTACTTGAAGTTACTTTGATATCATAGATATTAATACCCCCATCAGGGCTAAGATATATTTTTCCTGCTTTGCCTGTATATTTTACAGTTTCTCCCTTTATTTGATTTGCGTCAAGAGATATTACGCCAACTTCGCTCAATTCAGAAGCGTCTGCTTCTAAAGAGTAAATGGTTAATTTTTTAGGGTCCGTTTTATTAGAAGTTGCCAATGCCACATAGATATCAACTGGTCCACTTACGGAAAAATCCACTATTCGATAATGAGGAGTATTGTCTTTATTAAAATCTCCCTTACCTCCTGTTTTTAGTCTCTTAGTATATTTTGCACCATCGATAGTCTTGTTACTTTCGTCTATAACAAAATTTGCAACTTTACCTTTACTATCGCTACCAACATATAAGGTAAGTCCATCTTTAACAAAAGTTTCGTCATAATTCTGTGCATCCCAATCAGAGAAGTTCCATTCATTGGTCTGCGCATTCATACTTGCTGCCATAGCGACAGCTGCAATAAGAGTAAAGAATTTCTTCATAATCGTTTGTTTTAAGTTTATATTTATTTTGTTTTAAGTTTATCTTAAGATTAAGTTTGTATTCCAAAACTTTAGTAGATTCTGCTGCAAAGGTAACACTTTCTCCCATACATTGAACCACTATGAACTTAAAATCTCACGCAAACGATTACGTGTTTATACCCACAAATTAAGTCCACAAAGCTAAAATTCAAAATAAATAAGAAATCATTTGGAGTTATCATTTTCTTTTCGTACTTTTGCAACCGAATCATCATCAAACAAGTATAGAATGAAAACAAAAGAAGAAATCACGGCAGAAATTGCGCAAGGCGTAAGAGAAGCCACAAGACAAAGGGCGGAAACTGAAATCGTAAGAGAATCCGCTCTTAGAACAGAGTTAGAAAAAGAAGCGAGGGATAGTAAAAAAGCTCGATTAGCATTTGCTATCCTAGCAGATAAAACATTAAAACCATAATAAATTACAATATGAGTTCATTAAATTTTTTCATAACCATTTGTTTGGTTATAACCATTATTCTGTATGTAGGCACAGAAATAAATGAGAGAAAGGAAAAGAAGAAAAAGAAATCTTATCACAATTTCTAAACAGCAACTATCCCTTGCAGCACATATCTATCAATAGAATATGCTGCAAGGGATTTTATTAGCATACCCCCTCATCCTCACGCAAACGATTACGTACACTTATCGCATATTCTCTACTCTACCTTCCAATTATTTATTGTACTTTTGCCACACAAACTACAACTTTGAAGAAATAAACTCAAAATAAACCTAAAAGTAACAAACAATGAGAAGAAATCTACTAAGATTCGGACTATTATTCTTAGTCCTGTGCATTTCTTTGGTTTCCTTTGCCGGCACAGGCGGCAAGACCTACACCAACGAAACGGCAAGTGTAGTATGGGCATTCAACAATGCCACTGACTATGCAACCAACTACACCAAGACCCCTGAAGATGGGTTCAGCATGGTCAACGTCAACACGGGCGACCTAACGGTCGTTGCCAAAACATCGACAACGACACTTGATGCCAAAGGCAACAAAATGACGATGACAGCATTCAATCCTAAAGGAACAACCAAAGCAGTGGAATGGACCGTGAAACCAACCAAAGGCTTGACTTTCACCCCAACATCCGTTAGCGCTTACATCAACCGCTTTGGCACCGATGCAGAAAACGGAGTTACCGTAACAGCCAAGTTGAGCGACGGCACATCTGTTGACCTCGGCAATTTCACCGCACAAAGAGACAACAAGACTGCCGAAAGTGACAAATACGGCAAGAACAGCAACTTCACCAACCATTTCGACATTACGCTTACTGCAGAACAGCAGGCTAAACTTACCTCTTCAGATGGTTTCACCTTAAGTTGCACGGTAGGCGTAAACAGTGGCAAACAGGGTGGTTTCGCAGATGTACATATCAATGGTTTGCTCAATGGTACCACCGAGTCCGTGGAACAATACACGCTCAACGTTGCCACCAATCCTGCAGACATGACACCTGCCACGGTATTTCCAGCAGGCAACACATTCGATGCCGAGACCGAAATCAAGGTGACCGCCAACGACAAGTTCGGCTACAAGTTCGTCAACTGGACTGATGGCGAAGGCAAGGAACTTTCCACAGAAAAAGTTTACACATTCGGCATCAATGCCAACACTTCTTTGGTTGCCAACTACAAGAAGGTAAACACATACGCCCTCAATTACTCCGTAGAAGGAGGAGCCAAGGACTATATGGTTTCCCTCTTCCCTACCCCAGAGGTAGTGGATGGCAAGAACATGTACGAGGAAGGTACTGAGGTAACCATGACTGCATCCAGCAACGACATCCTCACCTTCAACAACTGGGACGATGGCGAAACCGCTGCCGAGCACAAGGTAACGATGGATGGCGACAAGACATTCACCGCTTCTTATTCTGCCAAGGACTTCATCGTGGCATGGGACTTCTACAAGGAAGGCAAGGAAGGACGTACAGCTGACTTCGCCGCCGCAGACAACGATGCCGTACAACTCGTACTCCGTGATGCCGACGGCAACTCATACGGATGGCTCGACAAAAGCAATTCCGCAGGTGGATACGAAGGCAAGAATGCAGCAGTCAACTGGACCAAGGTATCAACCAAGGCTCTCGGCGAGACCTACTGGCAGACCAAGTTTAATGCCGCAGCCTTCACCGACATCAAGGTGAAGAGTAGCATGACATACAATTACAATGCCTACGAAACATACAATGTAGAATACTCTCTCAATGGCGAGGAATGGACGAAGTTAGGTGCTATCCACATTCCAGGCGCAAAATCCTGGACAGAAGGCGAGTTTACCCTCCCTTCAGCAGCTAACAACAAGTCAGAAGTATATATCCGTTGGATAGCCGACAAGACATCAGAAATAAAAGGAACCAATGGTGACAACGACGGCATCGCCCTCGCAGGCATCTACATCACAGGCACAGCCAAACTCATCGACGACGGCACTGCACCAGTCCTTGTCACTAGCGTACCAGCTGAAGGCGCAACCAACGCATCTGCCAACGGCAAGGTTGTCTTGACATTCGACGAGAAGGTAAAACTCACCGACAACGCCAAGGCGACACTCGACGGCAAGACAGTCGAAGGTGTCGTATCAGGCAAGACCATTACCTTCGCATACAAGGGCTTGAGCTATGCCACCGCATACACCTTCACCCTCAATGCAGGCTCCGGAGCAGACTTGACCGACAACGCCATTGCCAACGACATCACCATCCACTTCTCTACCAAGGAGAAGCCAGCAGTGACCAAGGCACTCTACGATGTCATCGTAACATCGGGCGAAGAATTTGCAGCAGCCATCGACGCAGCCAACAAGCGCACCGACACCAGCAAGCGTTTCCGAATCTTCGTCAAGCAAGGCGACTATAAGATTCCTGCCAGCAAGACTGCCACCAAGATTAGCAATACTGACAAGAAGACATACCCAGACCCTACTACCTATCTGAACACGCCAAACGTATCCATCATAGGTGAGGGCAATGACAACACAGCCTTGACCAACACCGTACCTAATGTAGAGGCCGACAATGGCTATGGTATAGCAAATATACTGGAAGGCATCGGAACGGGTGACGTTCTCGACCTGAACAGCGGAGCTACTGGCACTTACTTCCAAGACATCAAGATGTACAGCAGCATGGGCGACAAGAAAGGTCGTGACATCGTACTCAACGACAAGAGCAGCAAGACCATCTGCAAGAACGTGAACCTCTGGGCATACCAGGACACCTACGTATCCAACAACAATAACGATGGACGCTTCTACTTCGAGGGCGGCATCTTGCGTGGCAACACCGACTACCTCTGCGGCAAGGGTGACGTATATTATAATAATGTAGATCTCGTGATGTGCGGCACAGGTTATCTCGCCGTTCCTTCTCTACCTACCAAGTATGGTTACATCTTCAAGGATTGTACCATCAAGGACGGAAGCAAAGAAGGCATCAACGGAAAATACACCCTTGGTCGTCCATGGGGCAAGGGCACGCCTATCGCCCTCTTCATTGACACCAAGATGGAAGTGATTCCTACCGCTGCCGGATGGGACGAGATGAGCGGTGGTTATCCTAAACGCTTCGCCGAGTACAACTCCACCACTGCAACAGGTACTACTGTAGATTTGAGCGGAAGAAAGCAAGTATATGACGCTTACGATGCCAAGGATGGCAACAACTACACCAACCGTCGCAACGAGACTGCTGAAAGTCCTGTTCTCACAGCTGACGAAGCTGCATTCTATACCATCGAGAATGTATTGGGCGGCGATGACGATTGGGATCCAACAGCAGCCACCGAGCAGGCTTCTGCTCCAACCCATGTGAAGTTGACAGGCAAGAGCCTCTCTTGGGACAATAGCCAGTACGCACTTCTTTGGGCAGTTTGCAAGGATGGCAAGGCTGTAGATTTCACCATCGAGCCTAACTACACGGTTGATGACGCAACCGCCACTTGGAGCGTTCGCGCAGCCAACGAGATGGGCGGTCTCGGTGAAGCTACCGTAGCAACCATCAGCACAGGCATTGAGAACGTAGCGACAGCGACTGATGTTTTGAGCACCAAGATTTACACCACCGATGGCATGCAGGTAAGCAAATTGCAACATGGCATCAACATCGTTGTCAAGACGATGGCAGATGGCAGCAAGAAGACCAGCAAGGTTGTCGTCAAGTAATTCCGAAAGAAACAAATAACTTTCAAAAAAGAAACAAATAACACATTTTTCTATCAAACTAAGGTGCAACGTCTAAAAACAGGGCGTTGCACCTTTCTTTTTGTATCTAAAACCACAACTATTGTGAATAAAAGACAGCGAAAGATAGCGAAAACTCGAAAACGTTTACGTAAATAATTCGCCAAAAATCATGGTTGTTTGAACAAAAATCACTATTTTTGCATCAGAATTATATAATTTTTACTAATCTAACCAAAATAAATGTATGTCTGGTAAATCAAACAAACTAAAAATTGCGTTGGCTAGTGGTCTCTTGTTCACTGTAACAAGCATGTCAGCGCAAACGGTTAAGGGTGTCGTTACTGACAATACTGGTGAGCCTATCATCGGCGCATCCGTCATGGAGATGGGTGTGAGCGGCAATGGTGGTGTCACTGATATTGACGGAAACTTCACCGTGAATCTAAAAGGAAAGAGCAACAAGCTTAAGATTTCATACATCGGTATGAAACCTCAGGAAATCAATGTTGCAGGTAAAACAAACGTTACTGTAAAACTAGAAGACGAATCAAACAGCTTGAATGATGTCGTAGTCATCGGTTATGGTACAGTAAGAAAGAAGGACTTGACAGGTGCCGTAGCAACAGTCAAAGGAGACGATCTTGCAAAGGTTCCTGTTACCAATGCTGCTGAAGCATTGACAGGTAAACTTCCTGGTGTACAGATTACCACTACCGATGGTTCACCTGATGCAGAAATGATTATCAAGGTTCGTGGTGGTGGTTCTATCACGGGTGATAACTCACCACTCTACATTGTCGATGGTTTCCCTGTATCTAGCATCGGTGACATCGCCCCTACTGACATTGAGGACATCACCGTTTTGAAGGATGCCGCATCCACAGCCATCTATGGTTCACAAGGTGCAAATGGTGTTATCTTGATTACTACAAAGGGCGCAAAGTCGGGTAAGACCGTTGTTTCATACAATGGCTATATCCAAGGCAAGAGCATCGCCAAGACCCTCGACACCATGGATCCATACCAGTACGTTATGTACAACTATGAGCGTGCTGCCCTCCGTGGATCTTCCGACATCAGCAGCTTCGAAAAACGTTTCGGCTCTTTCGATGACCTTGACTTGTACAAATACCAAGCAGGGCACGATTGGCAAAAAGAGATGTTTGGCAACCACGACTTGTCACAGTCTCACAACATCAGCGTAAGCGGCGGTTCAGAAAAGACAAAGTTTAACTTGAGCGGCACTTACACCAACGATAATAGCTTGATGAAGACAAATGGCTACAGCCGTTTCAACATCAACTTTAAGTTGAATCACGAGATTTGCAAGAATGTAAAACTTGACTTTGGCATGCGCCTTGCTGACGTAACTACCAAGGGTGTAGGTACTGGTGGTGGCACGTACAAGATTCGTTCATACGAGACCATCACAAAGGGCCCTGTTAATGGTCTCTACGACCAGCTTGACATAGATCCATCTACCCTTCCGGACGATGAGTACGATGAGTACATCTCCATCACTCGTAGCTTGCAGGACAAGGTAAACGACTACTGGAGAAGAAAGAACGAGCGTCGCTACAACTATAATGGTGCCATCACATGGAACATCATCAAGGGTCTCACCTATCGTGCTGAGGCAGGTTACGACTATACATTCTTCCAGCAGAAGGATTTCTATGGTGCTTTGTCAGATAAGTCTGTGAAGGATGGCGGTAGCCTTCCTATGGGCGAATGGAGCAAGAAGGATTCTTGGAAACTTCGTTTGACTCACACCTTGACTTACAACAAGACTTTTGATAAGGTACACAACTTGAATGCCATGATTGGTCAGGAGTATGTAGCTTCCAATAGCGAAACACTTGGTGTTGTAGCCAAGTACTTCCAAGAGGACATCTCTCCAGAAAAGATGTTTGCCAGTCTCGCTTCCAACTCAGGCGCCACTGGTTCACGTACCATTTCATCTTCACTTGGTCAAGAAGACAGAACCTTGTCTTTCTTCGGTCGTTTGAACTATTCTTACGCAGACCGCTATTTGCTTACATTCACCATGCGTGCCGATGGTTCCTCTAAGTTCATGAAGAACAATCGCTGGGGTTACTTCCCTGCAGCCGCTTTGGGTTGGCGTATTGCAGAGGAGCCATGGATGAAGAATACGAAAGACTGGTTGTCTAACTTGAAGTTCCGCCTCTCTTATGGTACAGCAGGTAACAACCGCATTAGCTCTGCCATGTACGAGACAACTTACAAGGCATATAGCAGCTCTAAATATTATGGTGCAGGAAACCAACAGAACCCTCACTATACATTGAACAACTCTCAGTTGGCTAACCCTGACTTGAAGTGGGAAACCACCATTACCCGAAATATTGGTTTGGACTTCGGTTTCTTCGACGAGCGTATCTCTGGTAGCTTGGATTACTATTGGAACACAACAAAAGACCTTCTTTTGGATGCTCCTATAACAGCTATCGGCTACACATCTATGCAGCAGAATATCGGTCAGACTTCCAACAAGGGTGTCGAGTTGAACTTAAACGCAGCCATCCTCCGCAACAAGGATTACTCTTTGAACTTCAACTTCAACGTTGGCTTCAACAAGAATAAAGTTGATAAGTTGGCTAGTGGTCAGACATTCCAGTCTTACAACTCAGGTGCATTCTCTACCGATATGCGTGGTTATTACGACTACCGCGTAGTAGTAGGTCAGCCTCTAGGATTGGTATATGGCTTTGTTAGTGACGGATTCTATACCGTTGATGACTTCCAGACCACAACAGACGAAAATGGAAAAACTCAGTTCGTATTCGACAAGAGTGGCAACTACCTCTTGAAAGAAGGTGTAGTAGATGGCTCTTATGTTACCGCAGGTTCTAAGGCTGGTCTTCGTCCTGGTGCCATGAAGGTAAAAGACCTTGATGGCGATGGCAAGATTACAGAGGATGGCGACCGTACCATCATCGGAAAGACACAACCTAAGTTCCAAGGTGGTTTCGGAATCAACGCCATGTACAAGTGGTTTGATTTGACAGCCAACTTCAACTTCGTCGTAGGCAACGATGTCTATAACCTCGACAAGATGGTAACTTCACAGTCTTATCGTAACACCTACTCAAGCCTTCGCAAGGAAATGACTCCGGTTACACTGGGTGGCAAGGCATGGACTTACATGGACCAAGCCACAGGCGAGATTATCACAGACTACGAGACATTGAAGGCTATGAACGCCAATGCTACAATGTGGTCAGCCAACACTTTGTCAGACAACAACCCTGTACCAACTTCATGGGCTGTAGAGGATGGCTCATTCCTCCGCCTGCAAAACTTGACGATAGGTTTCACCTTCCCTAAGGAATGGACCAAGAAGTTTGCATGCAGTTCATTGCGTTTGTATTGCACACTGACCAACTTGTTCTGCTTGACCAGCTACTCAGGCTATGACCCAGAGGTAAACTCCTCTATCCGTGGAAGCAAGACCAGCGGTTTGACCCCTGGCGCAGACTTCTCTTCATATCCTAAGTCATTCTCTTGGACAGCAGGTGTAAACATTTCATTCTAAAAGAAAAACTAGATACAAATTATGAAACGTATATTTCTATATATATCAATACTCATTGCAGGAGCTAGTTTCAACTCTTGTAGTGACCTTTTGGACACAGAGACCTTATCTACCGATAGCCGTTCTTACTTGTGTTCAAATCCAACTGATGCCCGCAAGATGATAGATCACGTCTATTCATACTTCTGCGAGGATACATACACCTCCCGTATGGGCACCAACTGGATGCAAAATACGGATGTCGAGGTAGGCTTCGTAAAAAAAGACCAAACAAAAAGTGCCGACCGACGTGGTCTATGGTGTCTTAACCCATCAGACTTTAACGACATCAAAAACTGTTGGAACAACACAAGAAGTGCTATAGATTTCGCCAACCAATGTATCGAAGGCATCGAAGCCAGCGATATGTACAAGAATGGTGATAGCGATATGAAACAACTCCATGGTGAAGCTGTCTGCCTTCGTGCTTATTGGTACTTCCTCATGTGCAACTTCTGGGGCGACGTTCCTTTTGCAACCACTCCTACTTCAAAGGACGATATGCACAATGACCCACGTACAGACAAGAACGTCATCTATACTCACTTGATACAAGACCTTATCAATTGTGAAGGTGAAATGCAATGGAGCGACAAAACTACAGTTGAGCGTATGAACCGTGAGTTCGCACTTGGTTTCATTGCAAAGCTCGCTATGTTCCGTGCAGGTTATTCCATGCAAGCCGATGGTACCATGCAGCGCAGCACTGGCACAGGCGATGAATACACAGTAAACTACACTGACGAGAACGGAAATGCAGCAACTGCCACATCCGCTGATGATTACTACAAAGTAGCTCAGGCTTATGCTAAAAAACTCATCAATTTGAAAGACCGTCAACTTGACAACAACTTCAAGGAGATTTTCGACAACGAGATCAACGGTTGCAACCCTGCCAACGGCGATGTGTTGTTTGAGATGGGTTATGTTCCTAACTCAGGTGGTGATATCGGTTGGTGTTTAGGTCTAACAGTTGAAGGTGGCTCTAAAGGCTCTGGTAAAACATACACAAACTTAACACCTAACTACGCTTGCTCATTCAACGCACAAGACCAGCGTCTTAACGTTACTTGCGCTAACTACAAATGGATTACGGACAACAAGCAGAACGCGGTAGATGGAGTAAACATCATGCCTGCTAAATGGTGTCGTATGGACTTAAGCGTAAACAACGTTGACTCCAAGGGAACAGGTATTAACTTCCCTGTCTTGCGCTATGCTGATGTTTTGTTGCTTCTCGCTGAGGCTGACAATGAAATCAACAATGGTCCAACAGCAGAGGCTAAACAGATGTTGAAGCGAGTACGCAGTCGTGCTTTCGCAAATGCTACCAATCAAAACGAGATGGTAAACGAGTACGTTGACAACCTCAACGACCATGATTCATTCAAGAAAGCAATCATCAATGAACGTGCTTGGGAATTTGGAGGAGAGATGATTCGTAAGTTCGACCTCATCCGTTGGAACTACTACTCTGATGCCATCGTAAACACATTGGAATGGGTTCGTGACGCTACCATGAACTACGGTCAACTTAGAATGGAAAACGGTGAGTTTATCTATGACAAGAATAAGGAAATCGTTGATATGGGTATCGCTCCACGTCTCTACTTCAACTATACAAATGGTAAAGTGCAGTTTGAGAACAACTACACTACTTATCTCGATAACAACGTAAGTCCTTACAAAGAAGCAACAACACTTGCTGATGGTGATATCAATGCTGCAGGTGCTACCTATGACGGTTTAAGGTACATCAAATTCTTAGACTCATATATGTCTGTAAGCAGTACCGACCCTACAACAAATATCGCATATGGTAAAGACGCAGATGGCAATGACATCAAGAAAGGTGTGATGAATGAATCATTCCTTTATTCTTGGTTTGGTTTGACAGATGGTGTCGTTATCAATGGTACAGAAGACTTTGAGCCTCTACGCAACAAGGTCACTCCTTATATCATACCGATTCCTAAGGACAACATTGCATCTTCAAACGGTGTACTATCAAATGATGGCTACGCTATTCGCAACAAGTAAACTATTTATGTAATCATTACATATAATAAAAGGTAAATCAATTATGAAATATAGAAAATATTTATTGACTATGCTTTTCGCAGCTACAGTTGGCTCTATGATGACCAGCTGTAGCGACGACGACAACTTGGGCGATGCTCCTCGATTGTTCCGTCCTATAGCAAGCTCTACAGTCAACTCTAATACACTCAAAGTAGAATGGGATAAAATTCAAGGTGCTACAAGCTATGAATTAAAACTCATGCAGCTGACAGGTGAGACCAACGAAGAAGGCGTAGAATTGGCTAAAGCCATCAGAACTGTTACAACAGAAGATGACACCTATACTTTCGATGACCTAGATTGGGATGAGAAATATGGTGTAGAAATCAAATGTCTCGGAGATAATAAGGAATCTGAGTATTACAAGGTAAAGGCACAGTCTGTCAACTACCCAACAAAGGTAAGCAATGCTAAATCCATAGACAACGCAGTACGTGTTTCTTGGGCAGAAGGTGGTCAACAAATCAAATACATCTTGGCTATTCCTGCAGAAGATGCCACAACCAAAGACACCATCAAGGTGAAGGTTAGTGATGCTGAGTATGCACAAGGCTACAAGGATGTCAATGGTTTGCAGCCAGAAACATCATATACCTTCAAGACATACGACAGCTCCTCTGACATCAACAATACCACATACGCTGGTAGAATCACTAGCACTACAAAGGCTAGCGAGAACTTCGATGAGAAATATGGTGCTGGCAATTGGCTCGACATCCGTAGTTGGGACGAAAAAGAGGCCAAAGATACTCTTAAGACAAAAGAGTTCTGGGAGCAGGTTAAGGACGGCATGACCGTTATCTTGCGCGGTGAACAAGAATATAAGATTAGCAGTGCTATCAGCCTTGACCGCAACGTAACGTTCATCACAGGTATGACATTGGGTGGCAACGCCCTGTTCACATTCTCGGGTGGTATGAACGTAGCCAAGGGCGTCAATATCGACAAGGTTAAGTTTGAAGGCATCGACATGATTAGCGACAAGCAAGCTGATAAGGATGCGTTCCTCGCAGGAACAGACAAGGGTTTCGGTGGTCGCCAAATCATCAATGTGAGTGGTACAGGCTCTACCATTAGTGAGGTCGTATTCAATGACTGCTACATCCGTGGTTTCCGTGGTGTAGTAAGAGGCCAAAAAGATACAGATGCTTTCCTCAATGTCACCTTCAATGGCTGTACAATTGATGGTGTGGGCGATCAAGGTGTTGTAACCATTGCAGACAAGGGCGGTGACTTCCGCAACGTTACTTTCGAAGATTGCACAATCACCAACATCGTCATGCTTTGCGATTTGCGTAAGACCAAACAAGCCCCTACCGTAAATGTAAACAACTGTACATTCTGTTATGCTCCTATGGAGAGAACAGACAAGCCAGACACACCATTGTTCCGCTTTGGCTCTAACGCAGTTTCGTTGAATATCACCAACAGCATTTTCGGTCCATCCATGGCTACAGAAGAAAGCAAGGGTGCAAAGGTTAGCCTCTATACTCCAGGCACTTCGGGTAGTATCTTGCTGAATGGTTCTAACACAGTTGCAACTGTCACAGGTTCATACAAGACCAACTTCGCTTACACAAAGCCAACCTCCACTCCAGAAGTAGCATACGGCATAGACGACCTCATCGAGTACAAGGGAAGCGAAACCGACTTGTGGACTGACCCTGCAAATGGCGAGTTCAAATTCAAGAATAACCTAGCCAGTGAGGCGGGTGCTTCTAAGTGGAAGTAAAAGCCAAGATATTCAACATAAGGTTTAAAGATCATAACTCATTCAAGGTGCACCGCCCTACTCTATCGGGCGATGCACCTTTTTTATTTACCTTCTTCACAACTTTTTATTCATTTCTTTGGAAGATACGAAATAAAAGCGTATCTTTGCAGCGTGGTTAATCAAACATATAAGATTATGACAGATTACGGAGAAAACTATATACGGTTCGACTGGGCGATGAAACGCCTGTTGCGCAACAAGGCAAACTATGTTGTGCTGGAAGGATTTTTGTCTTCCTTGCTCGGAAAGAAGTTCAAGATTCACTGCTTCTTAGAGAGCGAAGGCAACCAGGAAGACGAAGATGATAAGTACAACAGAGTGGACATCTTGGCAGAAAGCGAAGATGAACAACTATGCATCATCGAGGTACAAAACAGCCGAGAGCAAACCTATTTCCACCGTATGCTCTATGGAGTATCCAAGGCTATCACTGAATACATCGGATATGGTAAGCCATACGAAGCCGTACGCAAGGTATATTCCATCAACATCGTTTACTTCGAGTTAGGCCAAGGCAAGGACTACGTCTATCATGGCAAGACGGAGTTCATCGGTGAGCACGAGCCTCACGACACCCTGAAACTCTCCATCAGACAAAACGAGAAGTTCTTCGGCATCAATGATAAAGATCTAAAGAACAGAAAGAGTCCTGGAGACCTGTTCCCTGAATACTATATCTTGCGAGTGAACGACTTTGACAAGGTAGCCACGACTCCTCTCGACGAATGGATAGAATTTCTGAAGACTGGCGCCATCAGTTCTAAAGCAACAGCAGCTGGTCTGCCAGAAGCTCGCGAACGCCTTCGTGTTGACGCATTATCCAAAGAAGAGAAACAATCATACTATCGACATTTGGATGCCGTAAGACACATGAAGAGCCTCTTCGATACGAGCCGTGACGAAGGATACCAAGAAGGAAAACAAGAAGGAAAACAAGAAGAAAAGTTCGAAACAGCCAAACGCCTCATCGAAATGGGATTTTCACTTGAACAAGTTGCGAGGGGATCTGGACTACCGCTAGATACAGTTTCCAAACTTGCAAAGTAAAAAATTAAATTCATTCTATAAAAAAGCGCAATGCTCCATGCCAAGAGCATTGCGCTTTTTTCGTTGCTTATTTTGGAAGGTAAGAAAGGTCGAGCGCAATCGTTTGCGTGGATTTTCTCTTGGTTTATACCTTAAATTATAAGGAATAATTGTAATTTTGCCCCTAAATAAATAATAGACCTAAAATAACAATGAGAAAATCAATCATCAAAACTTTCGTGCTTTCAGCACTCTTGGCATTGCCTTGCATTGCCAAGGCACAAACTTTTGCTGGTATCGCCGCAGAACAAAGTGCCCAAAATACTCCTAGCGGATGGACTACCGTGGCATTGCCACAATTGCCAGAAATCACTTCCGCAAATACTTTCAACATTAAAGATTACGGTGCTTCTACATCATCGGAAGATAACACCAAGGCTATTCAAAAGGCACTCGATGCTGTGCCATCTACTGGTGGTATGGTGGTCATCCCTGCTGGTACATGGATGTTTGGTAGCACTGACCAAATGACTAGCAAGACCGAGGTATTGAGTATCAAGTCAAAGACTATCCTCCACCTCTGCGCTGGTGCTACACTGAAGCTCGTAGAATATGGTAAGGCTCCCAACAACAAGACACTCTTCATTGGTTGCAAAGGTAGAAACCAAAGTGACATCGTTATCGAGGGTGAAGGTGAGACTTCCATTATCGACGGTCAAGGTACTCGTTGGTGGAAAGCTCGTGACAACAAGGAGACATTCAACCCAGGAGCTATGATTCGCTTTGAGAAAGGCAGTCGCTTCTTGGTACGCAATATCAAGATTCAGAACACTCCTGGTGTCAACCTCACTCTAAGCAACAGCAATGGTGCCAACAACTTCACGGTGCATGACGTAACCATCTACAACCCTTCATCAGAAACCACGACAGAGCAACCATCCCATAATACCGATGGTATCTCTACTTGGGGCAAGTACATCAATATCTACGATTGCAACATCAGCACAGGAGACGATAACGTAGTATGCGATTCTGAGTCACAATATGTACACGTATGGAACTGCTATTTCGGCACAGGTCATGGTGCTTCCATTGGTAGCTACACTACGAACGTAAAACATATATGGTTCGATAATATCACAATGAATGGAACCACTTCAGGAATCCGCATGAAAACAGGTATCAACAGCGACGGCACGCTCCGTGGTGGTGGCGAGGAAGACTGGAAGTTCACTAACTTTACCATGACCAAGGTGGCTAATCCATTCTCCATCGACTGCTACTACGACAAGAACTACAACAGCAATCCTGCCGTTGACAAGGCGAATGCAAGAACATTGGACGCCACTACCCCAACCTACAATGGCATCTTGCTCCAAAACGTGAAGACAACTGATGTATGTTCTGGCAACGCCATCTTCTTGATAGGCCGTCCAGAGAGCCATATCAAGAACATCACACTCGACAATGTGCAGATTTCTGCCAAGAAGGGTATCGACATTCGATTCGTTGACAATCTCGTGTTTAAGAACGGTTCAAAGATAACTGTCTCAAGTGGTTCTATTTGGGTAAAAAAGTACGATTCGACATGGGATGACCAGTGCAACGCTACTTCATCTAACACAACTATAGATGATACCAAAGGACCTTTCACGTTGAATTCCAAAACTCTAAAAGATGGTACGACATCCACAGCTACCTTTAGCAATGGTTTCAGTATCTCCAACGAAAAAGGGAAAAAATATGATGTCGGTTCTGGCACCAACTATATCAAATACAGTGCCAACCAATATACTATCAATATACCTGATGGTATCAAGATTGCCAAAATGGATATAGAAGGCAACGACAACTATACTGATGCCGATGCATACATTGGCGAAATCAATGGTAACACTTATGATGCCACCAAATATGTTTTTCCAAAAGACAAAAGTGTCAAGAAATACACCATTGAATTTAGTACCCCTGTGGAGCACACCCTTACATTCGCTCCAAAAGTGAAGCAATGTATCTTTGGTATCACTCTATACACAGAAACAACCAGTAGCATCGCCGGCATCACAACCGACAACAGCAAGGCTATTGCCGACAACAACATCTACGACCTTAGCGGTCGCCTCGTGGTCAAGAATGCTTCAGACAATGACCTCAAAGGCCTCAGCAAAGGCATTTATATCCACAATAACAAGAAATACATAGCGAAATAACAACTTAATACAATTATCATAAAAGGTGTAATTCTCTCCCAATAGAGCATTACACCTTTTAATTGTCCGAAAGACACCATAACAAACGTTTACGTAAATTATACCATCAAAAAAGCTACTACTTTCATTTTTTTTTTATAAATTTGCAGCAGAATTAATGAAAAATCTAATAACAAAAGGTATTTCATTCTAAAAACAAAAATAAAAGCCGATTAACAGCATCACCTGAAAAAAAGCATATCAAATATCGCAAGAAAGTGATGCCTGCTCAAGAGGATATTACATAAACAACTATTTTAAAAATCTAACCTATTAGTGTATGTCTGGTAATTTAAAAAATCTAAGATTTGCGCTCGTAGCTGCTACATTAACAATGTCTGCCAACGGTTTTGCGCAAACAGTGGTGAAAGGTAATGTCACCGACAATACCGGAGAGCCTATTATTGGTGCTTCAGTCCTTGAGGACGGAACAAATGGTAATGGAGGCGTAACCGATCTCGACGGTAACTTTACGATCACATTGAAAGGCAACAGTAAGAAATTGAAGGTTACATACGTAGGTATGAAACCTCAAGTAGTGAACGTATCCGGAAAATCTGTAGTCAACATCAAACTGGAAGATGACGCTACATCACTGAATGATGTCGTTGTCATCGGTTATGGTTCGGTCAAGAAGAAAGACTTGACTGGTTCTGTCGCTACAGTAAATAGCGAGACGTTGGCAGCCGTACCTGTAGCTTCCGCTTCGGAAGCCCTGACAGGTAAGTTAGCTGGTGTACAAGTATCAACCGCCGAAGGTTCTCCTGACGCAGATGTCAAGATTCGTGTACGTGGTGGTGGTTCTATCACACAGAGCAACGATCCTCTTTTTATCGTTGATGGATTTCCTGTGGAAAGCATCAGCGACATTCCTGCCTCTGACATCGAAGACATCACCGTATTGAAGGATGCTTCTTCTACCGCCATCTACGGTTCTCGTGGTGCAAATGGTGTTATCCTCGTTACCACCAAGAGTGGTAAGGCGGGAAAGGTAAATGTAAGTTACAATGCTTATTACAGCGTCAAGAAGATTGCCAAGAAACTCGATACTCTATCTCCTTACGATTATGCTAAGTGGCAGTATGAGTTAGCTCTTCTCAAAAATGAGAAAGACCTGTCTTCTTATACCGATTACTTTGGCAACTACCAGGATATGGATCTCTACAAGGATGTAGAGGGCAATGACTGGCAGGACATCGTGTATGGTCGCACAGGCCATACTTTCAACCAGAGCTTGAACATCAACGGTGGCTCTGAAAACATCAAGTATGCTTTCAGCTATGCCCACATGAACGACAAGGCCATCCAGATAGGTTCCAACTTCAAACGTGACAACTTTAGTTTGAAGATGAACACCAAGCCATCCAAAACCACTACTTTGGATTTCCAAGTACGCTACTCTGACACCGACATCCGTGGTGGTGGTGCCAATGACGCAACAGGTGCATATGACACAGACCGTCGTCTGAAATACGCCCTAATATACACTCCAATTCCATTGAAGAATCTCGATGAGAATGCAGGTTCTGCAGATGATGACTTGGGTAACCTCTATAATCCTGTGACCAGCCAGTATGACAACGACCGCAAGAAGGAACGTAAACAGCTCAACTTCTCTGGTGCTTTCGGTTGGGAAATCTTCAAGGACTTCAAGGCAAAGACTGAGTTTGGTTACGATGACTACAATGAGTACGACCAGCGTTTCTTCGGTCTTACCACTTATCAGGTACGTAACGCTTTCTCTGACTACCCAGGCAAACCAGGTATCACTTTGGCTGACACCAAGCGCCATCGTTTCCGTAACACAAACACTATCAGCTATGATTTCAAGAAGTTGATCAAGAACGACAAGCACGCCGTCAACCTCTTGGTGGGTCATGAGTATGTGATTACCAAGAAGCATATCAACACTGCGGACATTCGCAATTTCCCTACAGACTTCGATGCTACAACAGCATGGAAACTCTCTGCACAAGGTACACCAAACAAGGTGGATGACAACTACAGTGCAGACGATAAACTGTTGTCATTCTTCACACGTGCCAACTACAACTTCGAGGACAAGTATCTTTTGAGCTTTACCTTCCGTGCCGATGCGTCTTCCAAGTTCTCCAAGGATAATCGTTGGGGTTACTTCCCATCAGCTGCTGCAGCATGGCGTATCTCATCAGAACCTTTCATGAAGGGAACAAAGAAGTGGCTTGACGACTTGAAACTTCGCCTCTCCTTTGGTACTGCCGGTAACAACAATATTCCTGTAGGTCAGCTCTCGCAGATGTATGAAGCCATGACTGGTTCCGCTACAGGCTGGGTAAATGGTTTCACGACCATGTGGGCTCCTTCCAAGAATATGGCTAACCCTGACTTGAAGTGGGAAACCACTATCACCCGTAACGTAGGTCTCGACTTCACTTTGTTAGGCGGTAAGTTGAATGGTACTTTGGATGCTTATCTCAACACCACAAAGGATCTTCTTATCAAGTTCCCTGTATCTGGTACAGGTTATGACAGCCAATACAGAAATATGGGCAAGACTGAGAACAAGGGTATCGAGGCAAGCTTGACATGGCATGCCATCAACAAGAAAGACTGGGGTATCGACCTCACTGGCAACATCGGTTTCAACAAGGGCAAAATCAAGAGTCTTGGCAATATGACCGAGTTTGGCGCAGAGACCCGTTGGGCTTCTTCAGAAATCGGTGAGGAATATCGTCTCATCGTAGGCGGTCAAGTTGGTGAAATCTATGGTTACCAAAGTGCTGGACGTTACGAAGTGAGCGATTTCGAACGTTATGACGAAGCTTCTGGCAAATGGATTTTGAAAGAGGGTGTAGCAGATGCATCCGATGTCATCGGTACAGTACGCCCTGGTTCTATGAAACTCGTTGATCAAGAGATTGAAAACGAGGATGGCACCAAGAGCAGAAATGGTAAGATTGGTGAGGAAGACAAGGTTAAGATTGGCAATGTAAACCCAGACTTTACGGGTGGTTTCGCCATCAATGCACATGCATACGGTTTTGATCTTGCAGCCAACTTCAACTTCAGCGTAGGCAACCAGGTCTATAACGCCAACAAGATAGAATGTACACAGACTGGTAAGTATCAGTATCGTAATATGATTACAGAAATGGCTGACGGCAAGCGTTGGACAAACCTGAACGAGGACGGAACATTGTGTAATGACCCAGCAAAGTTGGCTGAGATGAACAAGAACACAACGATGTGGTCTCCATACACCAGCAAGATGGTACTCACCGACTGGGCCATCGAGAAAGCTTCATTCCTCCGCTTGAACACATTGACCTTGGGTTACACCATTCCACAGTCAATCACCAAGCGTGTAGGTATCAATAGTCTCCGATTCTATGCTACAGCTTACAATGTGTTCACCATCACAGACTATACAGGTTTCGACCCAGAATCTGACTGTATCAAGAAGAGCGGTCAGGAGAGTTTGACTCCATCCTGCGACTATTCTGGTTATCCAAGAAGCCGCTCATTCGTGTTTGGTGTAAACTTGAACTTCTAACAATCTAAAGGAAAATAGTAATGAAAAACTATATAAAATTATCACTCGTTTCATTGTCACTTGTAGGCATGATGTCCTCCTGTGACATGGAATCTCCAACCATCTCTACCTTGGACGAGACATCCGTATTCTCACAATACTCCTTGGCAGAGTCGGAGATTATGTCCATCCACGTTTCATTTGGAGAGACCAACTCATATCGTGGTCGTTTCTTGCCATACTATGGCTTGAACACAGACTTGGAAGTGGGTAGCGGAACCTACCCTTCTCTCAAATCTTCTACAGATGACAAACAAAGCCTTTGGAACTATGGCACTATCGCAACCAATGGCCAAATGAATACAGAAAATAATGCCTACGCAAAGTTCTACGAGGGTATTGAGCGTGCCAATCTTGCCATAACAAATATTCGCAAATATGGCAATGTAGAGAACAACAAGGATATGGCGCAGCTGTTAGGCGAAGCTTTGACTTTGAGAGCGGTTGTCTATAATGACTTAGTCAAAGGATGGGGCGATGTTCCTGCCCGCTTCAAGCCAAATGATCCAACCAATGTTTATCTACCACGTTGCAATCGTGACTCCATCTATAAGGTATTGCTTGCAGACTTGAAAGAAGCAGAGGATTACTGCTACTGGCCTAACGAGAGCCAAATAACAAAAAGTACAGAACGTGTAAGCAAGAGTTTCGTCAAAGGTCTTCGTGCACGTATCGCCCTCTATGCAGGCGGTTACGGACTTCGTGGCGACGGCTATCGCAAGAGCAAAGATCCAGAGTTGGAGTCAAGCAAGATGTATCAGATTGCCAAGGAGGAATGCCTTGATGTCATCAACAGTGGCAGAAACAAATTGGGTAAGTTCAAAGACAACTTCACCAAGCTCTGCCAGGACAATGTGACAGCAGGCGACGAGAGTCTCTGGGAGATACCATTCTCTGATGGCCGTGGTCGTGTACTCTACACATTCGGTATCAAGCACAATGCAAAAGACCAATATACCTCTCAGGCACAAGGTGGTGTCAATGGTCCTATCCCATACCTCTACTATGATTATGACTCAGAAGATATACGCCGTGACATCACTTGCGTTCCATACGATTGGAGTAAGGAATTGGTCAATGGCAAATCTTACCAACAGTTGAGAGCTGTCAACAAATGGTGCTTCGGTAAGTTGCGCTATGAGTGGATGAAAACGGACAGAGCTCTCAACCTTGGAGCCAACGACGATGGTATCAACTGGCAGTACATGCGCATGGCTGATGTTTACCTGATGGCAGCCGAAGCTATCAACGAGCTCGATGGTCCTGCAGCTGCTTGGCCATACATGAAGCCTGTGCTCGACCGTGCGCTTCCTGCAGAGAAGGTAGCCGCCCTCCAAGCCAAATACACAGCAAGCAAGGAAGCTTTCTTCAATGGCATCGTAGAGCAACGTGGCTTGGAATTTGCAGGAGAATCTCTCCGCAAGGCAGACCTCGTTCGTTGGGGAATCATCGACAAAAAAATGGCTGAGGCTAAGGAAAAGTTGACTCGTTTGGCTAATCGTTCTGGTGAATACAGCGACCTTCCTTCCAAGCTTTACTATAAATTGGGAGCAGATGGTGAGACATTGTCCATCTATGGCTTGAACCATGGCGACACTGACGAGCAAGGTGAACAAATGACCAAAAACGAAGATAACAAGTACTCTTCCAAACAATGGTTTGTAGATAGCAAGACAGGTGAGAACGTCATCAATGATGACTATATCAATGGTCTCTATGTAAACCAGCCAAGTTTGAATTGCCTCTGGCCTATATGGCAGACATTTATCAACAAGAGCAATGGTATGCTCAACAATGATGGCAATTATGGTCAGTTAAGCGACTAATCACATTGTAACTAAAAATTTAATCAGAAAAATCATGAAAAGATCTTTTATATATGCATGTATGCTTGGGTTAGGATCACTAACCCTCGCATCTTGCTCCAACCCCATGGATGAGATAACAAGCCTCGTCGTAGGCCGAAATTTCTCACCTACCAACTTTGAGGCAAAGAGTATCACCAAAGAGAGCGCACAGTTGGAGTGGACATTGTCCTCAGGTGCCACCAGCTACAACTTGGAAATTTTCCAGGATGACAGCTTGAGCTTTACAGGGACTCCTGTCAAGACATACAATAACATTACCGCCAAAGACATCCCTTATCTCGTAGATGGATTGATGTACGACACCAAGTACTCAGCTCGTGTCATGGCTATAGACGACAACGACAACAGCCGTAACTCAGTATGGAATGGCGTATTTTTCCGCACAAGTGCTCAACAGATTTTCAAAGCCGTTGATCCACTAAAGGATATTTTAGATCGTTCTGTCAAGATGAATTGGCCAGCAGGAGAAGAAGTGACAAAGATTGTAGTAAAATATACCGATGACAAGGGCAATGTTTCTACCATCATCACTCACGAAATCACAGCTGAGGAAAAAGCTGCAGGTAAAGCGACAGTTACAGGCTTGCAACCTTCCACCAAATATAGCATTTATCTCTATAATGGAGAAAAGGAACGTGGAAACAAGATTATCACTACCATCACCGACTTGACAGGCAAGACCATCGTCGAGGAAGGAGCAGACTTGAAGAGCATTCTAAGCAATGCTACCGATGGAGAAACTTTCGTACTTATGCCAGGAACCTATCAGATTCCTAGTGCTGACGAAGATGGCACTACAAGTGCCGTAGCATTGGCAAACAATGTAAGCATCCAGGGTCTCTACCCTACCGCAAAACCAGTCATCCAAGGTCGCTTTGAAATCAACGGTGCCAAGAGCGTTGAGATAGACAATGTCATTTTGGATGGTTCTTTGAACAATTCCACAGACCAGACATTCAACTTCAAGGAGGCTTCTGATCTAAACAAAGTTGTGGTCAAGAACTCTGAGATCAAAAACTTTACCAAGGGACTCTATTACCTCAATGTAGCAGCAAAGGTAGGAGAAATCACATTCAACAACTGTGACATCCATGACATAAAATGTGATGGTGGCGATTTTCTCGATTGCCGCAAGGGCTACATAGGTGCATTGAATCTCATCAACTGTACTTTCTATAATAGCTGTGCAGGTCGCGACTTCATCCGCTACGATAACGCTAAGTTGGGTAGCGAGACTGTCATCACGGTTGACCACTGTACCATCAATGGTGTCAGCAACACTTCTGGCAAGCGTCTGCTCTATGTTCGAAACGCATGCAGCAAGATTGTATGGAGCAACAATATTGTTACCAACACCGTAGGAGTTTGGAGCAACCAAGCATCAACAACTGCACCTGAGTTTGCAAACAACGTTTATAACGCTTGCACTAACTTGAATACAGAAGTATTAGGTCCTCCAATCGTCAATGCGTTCAAAGACGCAAGTGGCAAGGTTGCTGATCCTAAGTACAAGGACGCTGCCAAGGGCGACTTCACGATTGGTGAAGAAAGCGTGAAGAAACTTCAAGTTGGAGCAGCGAAATGGTACGAATAATTAACCAGTAACATACATTTATTAATAATAAGGCTATATAAAAAGGGAGAGCCCTTTTTAAAAGACATAGCTATTATTCAGGATAGATTAGTAAAAATTACTCTTGGAAGGGGGAAGTAAGCGTGAGGCTTATTTCCCCCTTATTTTTATGGAACAAACATAGCAATACTCTTCTAAAAAATGAATGAATATATAATTCTTTTCACATTTTTATCCTCTTAAAATTTGAGAAATCAAAAGAAATATAGTAACTTTGCAGCTAAATAACCAGTAGTTAAAAACAAAACAACAAATTAATCTACAAATGAAGTTCAAAGCAAACCATTTACTGAGCGTCATGGCGACTATTGTCTTAGCGTCACCGCTATCTTCCATTGGTATGAAAGCACAAGAAGCTTCGCATACATGGAACCCTAACTTAAAGAACGGAATGTATCGCAACCCCGTGATTGACGCCGACTATTCAGACCCTGATGTCTGTCGTGTAGGAAATGACTACTACATGACTGTTTCTTCCTTCCAGTGCTTTCCTGGCCTACAGATTCTTCACAGCACTGACTTGGTGAACTGGGAAATCATCGGTGCCGCACTGCTCGACGACTATCCTGTATTGCAAGAATACCAAGGCACAGACTTGGATTGGCACAAGAAAGCACAACATGGAAACTATGTATGGGCACCTTCCATCCGCTATCACGACGGTTGGTTCTACATCTATTGCGGCGACCCTGACCAAGGTCTCTTCATGACCAAGACGAAAGATCCACGAGGCACCTGGGAACCTATCACATGGGTGATGAAAGGAAAAGGTCTCATCGACTGCTGCCCTCTTTGGGACGAAGACGGAAAGGCATATCTTTCACATGGATGCGCTGGTTCGAGAGCTGGCATCAAATCTGTTCTCTTCGTTGCTCCCATGTCTCCGGATGGCACGAAAGTGATTGGTCCTTCTCGCATCGTTTATGATGGTCATGAAAACCAACCTACCATTGAAGGCACGAAGTTTTACAAGCGCAATGGTTACTACTATATCATGAGCCCGGCTGGCGGCGTGAAATACGGCTGGCAGGTGGAACTTCGCTCCAAGAACCCATACGGCCCTTACGAGGAATATGTGGGCATGGCACAAGGCAAGAACAAGAAGGTAAATGGCCCTCACCAAGGAGCTTGGGTAGATACACAGAATGGTGAAGACTGGTTCCTGCACTTCCAAGACAAGCATGCCTATGGTCGTGTCGTTCATCTGCAACCTGCCAAGTGGGTCAACGATTGGCTCGTCATAGGTGATGATAAGGACGGAGATGGATGTGGCGACCCTGTGCAACAGTGGAAGAAACCTAACTTGCCATCCAGCGGCAATTTCCAGCCAAAGGAGTCGGATGACTTCAACAGCATTGACTTGGGTTATCAGTGGCAATGGAATGGTCCTTATAGTCATTATTGGTACTTCTGTGATGCCAAGAACTCTAAGCTTCGACTCTATGGCGTGCAACAGATAGAAGGTGCCAAGAATCTTTACGACCTTCCCAACCTGTTGCTCCAGAAACTTCCTACGGAGAACTTCACTGCTACGGCAAAGGTGAAATTCATTCCTAACCGTACGGAAGCTTACAAGGAGAAAGACAAGGTGCTAGGTGAAAGTGCGGGCATGATCATGCAAGGTATGGACTATTCGGCTCTCAAATTTGTTGACACAAAGGAAAATGGCATCGTACTACAATATGTAACATGCGAAAAGGCTGATAAGGGAAATGCAGAGAAAGTGGTGAAACAAGTTGCACTCAAGAGCAGCAAACAGCCTCAGCCATACACGGTGAAATATGCTGTAGATGATATTCCTTCCTCTCGCATAGCCACACAAGACGTATGGTTGCGTGTAAAGGTGCATAGCGAAGGCATTGCCAATCAAATCAAAGGCATCGCAGAATGGAGCTACAGCATTGACGGAAAGAAATTCACCAAGTTGGGCGAACCTTTCCTCATGAGAGAAGGCAAGTGGATTGGCGCAAAACTCGGTTTCTTCAATACTCGCACAGCCAAGAAGAATGACGCCGCCTTCCTTGACATTGATTGGATACACTTCGAAAAGTAATCGAACATATTTTGAGAAGCTATCAAATACACATTGAGAAGCTATCAAACACATTTTATAATTACCATAAAAAAATCCCCCTTGCAGCAACAGAACTGCAAGGGGGATTCATTTTTACAAGTATTACCAAATACTAATATTACGGTTTTCTTTGGTATCTTATGTTGTAGCTTTTTATCTTATTTTATAGCTAACTTTATTCTTATTTCGTGTCTTCTTTCGTAGTAGTCTCAGCTGCTTTCGAATCAGCCTTGGCTGGAGTCTTCTTTTCTGCAGTCTTCTTTTCTGCAGTTTTCTTGACTGCAGTTTTCTTGACTGGTGCTTTCTTCACAGAAGCCTTGGCAGGTTTCTCGCCACGAAGTTTGGTAACTTCCTTCTCTATCTTGTCAATCTTAGCCTGAAGACGAGAGATTTCCTTATCCTTCATCTCTATCTCCTCCTCCATGTTCTTGACACTGGTGAGATAATTCTCCAACTCCTCGTTATCCACATCAGGATAGAGCGAGTTTACACGGCTGATGAAGTCACCCAGGATGTTCATATAGTTGGTGAAAGCATCGAAAGGACTGGAATAGATGCCACGATCGAGTCCAACATTGCTTGGCTTGGTGGTCATAAAGCGGAAGTTATTGCTTGCCTGTAGATAGTCCCAGTCTTGGTTGATACGAGGATCATTGGCGATACGAACACGGTCTGCCACACTGTAGAGCTTGTTGAAAGCCTCACGCTGCATAGGATTACCGAGCCAAGTACTTACATCGCGCTCCTCATCCACCCAACTCAAGGTATCAGGAACATTCAGCTCACCCACAGACTTCATCTTCTTGCAAATCTCCGATGGTGTGGAGAAGGTGATACCCTTCTGACGAGCACACTCAGGGAGAGCCTTGAAGAACTCCAAGATGTTGCTTGACAAAGGCTGTGCGATACCAAGTGCCGACAACTCCATGAAGATGTTGATAATCTGCTCTTCCTGTGGCAAAGCCGCAATCTCATTGATATAAGTATCCGCAAAGAGAGGATAGCCATCCCAACTGCTGTTGTTGAAACGCAAAGAGACATCATCACTCAAACGAATGTCACGAAGCAAGAGCTTCAAGTTAGGAGCCAAAGGACAATGATATACATAGTGTGGAGACTTCCAACCCAAGACGTGCTTGGCACCTTCGGTCAACATACCTACAAATCCCATCTGAGAAGCTTGCAAACCGATGTCATCGCTATAGATGAGGGAAGAGTTGCGAAGTACGGTAGGTTTCTTGCCAAAGTACTCCTCAATCTTGGCAGCCTGACGCTTCACCTCCTTGGCAAAGCTATCTTCATTGATAAGAGATGCCAAACCATGGGAGTAAGGTTCCGCCAAGAACTCGACGCAACCTGTAGCATTGAGTTCCTGCAACTTCTCAAGCACCTGTGGAGCATGCAACTCCAACTGCTCCATACCCACACCAGAGAGAGAAAAAGCTACCTTGAAATACTTGCCACTATTGTTAATCATCTCCAACAAGGCGTTGAGCGCTGGCATATAAGACTTCTCGGCTATCTCACTGATGGTACGCTCGTTCTCATAATCATCATAGTAATAATGGTCCGTACCGATGTCGAAGAAGCGGTAGCGTTTCAGATGGGTAATCTGATGTATCTCGAAATATAAACAAATTGTTTTCATGTTATTCTACTTTGAATTTTGATTTTGAAATATGAATTATAAAGCCGTAGAATTCATCACTCTTCGTTCTTCATTCTTCACTTAACTTACTTCCACCCGAGGGTTTTAAGATAAAGGTCCTTGATGCGGGCACCCACTTTCTCCCAAGTTATCTGGTCAACCTCCTTCTTGCCTTCCACAGACAAGTAGTCGAAGAGACTCTCGTTGTGACAGATGCTGTAGATGGCATCCGCCAAAGCATGGATGTCCCAATAATCGACCTTGATACAGTTGGTGAGGATTTCACCACAACCACTCTGCTTGGAGATAATCGTTGGCGTACCACACTGCATCGCCTCCAAAGGAGAGATACCGAAAGGCTCGCTCACGGAAGGCATCACATAGACATCGGAATCCTTCAAGCACTCATACACCTGCTTGCCACGCATGAAGCCAGGGAAGTGGAATCTGTCTGCAATGCCTCTTTCGGCAGCGAGATAAATCATCTGATCCATCATATCGCCCGAACCTGCCATACAGAAACGTACATTGCGAGAACGATGAAGCACCATATTGGCAGCCTCCACAAAGTATTCTGGTCCCTTCTGCATCGTCAATCTACCCAAGAAGGTAACCACCTTCTCTTTGCCCTTATGATCTGGGCGTGGTATGTCTTGCCACTCCTGCTTCAATGGATACACGGCATTGTGCATGGCGAAGCACTTGCGTGGGTCTTGGTGATACTGGTTGATGACCGTCTGACGGGTCAACTCAGACACACACATGATACAATCCGCATTGTCCATACCGTCCTTCTCGATGGCATAGACCGTAGGATTCACCTTGCCTCGGCTTCTATCAAAGTCGGTAGCATGAACGTGGATGCACAATGGTTTGCCACTTACTCGCTTGGCATGGATGCCAGCAGGGAAAGTCAACCAGTCGTGGGCATGGATGATGTCAAACTCCTCACTGCGAGCCACAACACCTGCAATGATGCTATAGTTGTTGATCTCGTCATGGAGATTGGAAGGATAGCCACCTGCAAACTCCATACATCCCAAGTCATTGACATGCATATAGTTGAAGTCGGCATAGATATGGTCACGATAACGGAAATAGTCTTCCGGACTCATGATGTTGCCCACTCGCTGCTGCACATAGTCAGCATTGACATCACGCCAAGCGATAGGCACGCTGTTCATAGCGACAATCTTGCAGGCACTACGGTCTTCATCACCAAAGGGGTGAGGCAAACAAAGGGTTATATCTACATCACCCTGGGCATGCAAGCCCTGGGATATACCAAAGTTGGCAGTAGCCAAGCCACCATATACGTGAGGAGGATACTCCCATCCAAACATTAAAACTTTCATATAGCAGTCCTCCTTATTAATATTGATACTTTTCGAGTAATTCAAGCGCACGCAGAATCTCTGCGACATTCATCGCAAACGATGTGGCTCCACGTCCTTGGAATGGTGGGTTGCCATCAAACAACTCACTGATGGTGCCAAGACAATGATAAGACATCTCGTCCTCGTAACCTACCATCTGACGCTCAATGAAACTCAGACGAGTGCGGCGATAAAGCTTCAAGCTCGCCTCCATGTAGAAACCGCCAAGCCAAGGCCATGCAGTACCTTGGTGGTAAGCATAGTCACGCTGAGACTGAGGTCCCACATAGACAGGATTATAACCACCACTCTTAGGAGAGAGAGAACGCAAGCCCTTAGGAGTCAGAAGTTCACGAGTACATATATCGAGCACTTTTTTCTTCTGGTCTTGAGAAAGAGGAGAATAGTCGAAAGCGACAGGGAATATCATGTTAGGACGCACACTCCAGTCTATCATATTGCCATCCACATAATCATAGAGATAGCCATACTCATTGAGGAAGGTATCGAGGAACGACTGCTTGGTCTTCTCGGAAAGTTCTAAAAGATGCTGTTGCAAATCAGCCTTGCCATCCAGTTCAGCCAAAGCAGCGCCAAAGCACAACGCATTATACCACAAAGCATTAAACTCTACGATATAGCCACTACGAGGAACTACCGGGCGACCGTTTGCCGTGGAGTTCATCCAAGTCACAGCCTTGTCCTTGCCATTAGTATAGAGGAGTCCGTTAGGATGCAGTTCTAGGTTAGGGTGATGATTGCCTTCAATAAATTGCAGGATGTTGCGAATAAACTTGCCATATTTCTTCAAGCATTCTTCCTTGCTTGTTTCCTTGGCATACTGTTGCAAAGCCCAGATAGCCCAAAGAGGCACATCGGGTTGCTCCATCTCAGTGATATGCACGGAGATAGGCTTGCCTTCCATGAATTCATAATATCCTTTCATGGCAGTCTTCATCACAAGTTCGAAGTAGTCATCCTCCTCGATGGAGAGCGTCAAGCCTGGCAGCGAGATAAATGTATCACGAGCACGGCACTTAAACCAAGGATAACCAGCCAAGATGTATCGGTCGTCGTTTTTCTCACGACGATGGAACTGATGGGCAGCGTTGACCAGGCAATGGAAGAAATTGTCACGTGGGGCACGCTCATCCACTTCCTTGTCAAAGAGTTTCTTCAAGCCACTGGTCTTGATTTCCGATGTGGAGGCAGAGAAGACGATGCTCTCGCCTTTCTTGATAGGCATCTCAAAATACCCAGGAACATAAAGATCCTCATTGGAGGCATAGCCACGTTCCTGCTCCTTAGGATACTCCACACCACGATACCAATCTGGCGCAAAGACAAACTCATTCTTCTTGGAGAACTGCATATAGAGGTAAGGATAACCTGCATACATACAAGTCTTGATGCCATTGTCAACCTGTGAATACTCACGAGAAGCAGTGCCATTCTCATGGGTAAACTGGCGAACGCTGCGGAATGCCAAGAATGGACGGAAACGAAGGGTGGTAGCAGAATGACAATCCACCATCGTGTATCTTATCAAGATGCGGTCTTCGTAATGTTGGAAGACTACCTCTTTCTTCAAGATGACACCACCTATGCGATAAAGTGTCGTTGGCACCTTATCACAGTCAAACTCACGAATGTACTTGTGGCCCATCGGACTGAAATTGTTGCCTTGGTACTTGTGCAAACCGAGATTGAACTCAGCTCCATGCTGAATGACTGTAGGGTCGAGAGAACTCAGCAGTACATGGTTCTCGTCATCCAATTCCGGAACGGGAACAACTAGCAGACCGTGATACTTTCGAGTATTACAATCGACAATCGTAGAGCACGAATAAGCACCCGAGCGGTTGGTTCTAAGCAACTCCTTCGGCAATGACTCCTGTAGGTTGGTCATCAGGGCCTTTTCGAATTTTAGATAACTCATAGATCTATATTAAGGTTTTTATTATTTGTTGACTTATTTAATTGCTTTCAAAGGTAAGGAAAAAAAGCGAAACCACAAAGTTTTTGGGCAAAGAATTTTAGAAAAGTGGAATAATTTATGATTTATAAGACTTTTTAGAGCAAATATCCCCCTTTTTGACCTATTTTGAAACAGAAATGACACAATGCCAAAACTATAAAAAGACACAACGCACAATGAAAGCGGAGGTAGTGCTTGCATTGTGCGTTGCTTTATGAGGACTTGCCCTGTCATCATTGCTATGAAAAATATTCTATTCTGGAATCAGGAAATTGACAACTTCTTGTTCCACCGTCACCTCAAAAGGACCTACAGGTGTCTTCATCAACCTTCCGTCGATGCCTATCAGAGCATGGGAAGCCTCACACACCTCCACTTCACGCGTACGATAGGGATGAACGCTCTTATGATTGAGGAATTTTCCTTTGACAAAAAGATAGATACCTTCGAAAAGTTGAGTCATCTCGGGATGATAGACCACGGACACATCCAACAATCCATTATAAGGCACCGCATTTGGGGTCTGTCCATAGCCCGACGCATTTCCGATACACATGGTCATCACCTTACGCTTGATGACATCCGAGTTAATCTTGATATGCATCTTATAGTCCAAACGCTGGAAAATCATCAAGACAAAAGAGAAGATAAATGATAGCGTACGAGAGCCAAAGATATGATGGGTCTTGCGACGCAAGTTCATGATGGCTGCTATCAATCCTACATTGACGCAATTCAAGAAATAACGATGGCATCTCTCGTTCTTATGATTTGTATATCGTATGCATCCGAGGTCTATCTTCCTGATACGACGCAACTTCAGCCATTGTATCGTCTGGAGATAGTCCGAGTCATCAAATCCCCAAAAATGCGCGAAATCATTCATCAGCCCATTTGGGATAACCCCTAGAGCTATTTGGTCTCTTACGGTTTTATCAACCTGCATCAAGCAGTTGACAGCATCGTTCAAGGCAGAATCACCTCCCACAATGACTATCGTCTTATAGCCATTATTGATGAACATCTTGACAAGACGTTCCACACTTTTTTGGTTCTCACTCTGTACAAAATCATAGTCCACGTGAGATTGACGCAAGGCTTTTTCTATCTTAGTCCAGCGTTTGTCACTGCCCCATCCTCCTCTCGGACAATAGAGCAATCCCCATTTATTTTCGTTTGCTGCCACCTCTTTACAATGTTAAGTGTTAAATGTTAAGTGTTATTAGCTCTCTTTTTCCATCAAGTGCAATACCTGTTGCACTTTCTGCTCCATCGGTTGCAAAGCATCTATCCAATGAATCGTAAAACCTCTTCTTTCCATACCTCGGAACCAAGTCATCTGCCGCTTGGCAAACTGATGAATAGCAATCTCCAATCCTTTGAACATCTCCTCATAGGAGGTTTTTCCTATCACATACTCTGTGATAAACTTATATTCCAGTCCATAATAGATGAGGTTCTCGGCAGGGATTCCCTTGTCAAGCAAGCTACGGATTTCATCCACCATCCCTTCTTTCAGTCGTTGTTTCAGACGTTGTGTTATCTTCTCACGACGGGCATCCCTATCAATACCGACGCCTATGATGAGCGAATCGACCGCAGGCAACTCTCGTTCCGGCATCGGATGAGCCAAGTTGTAGGTCTCTATCTCGATGGCACGGATAGCACGTTGAGCTGTATCCACATCCGTTCGATTATGCATATTGCTCCCTGTCTTAGCCTTCAAGTCCTTCAACATCCGAGTTAGCTCCTCCAAGCTCTTATGCTCCAAGTCCGCACGGAGTTGCGGGTTCTGCGGAACAGGAGAAAGATGATACCCCTTGAGCACCGACTCGATGTACAAGCCTGTACCACCACAAAGAATGGGCAAAACACCACGAGACTGAATATCCTGATAGGCATCAAAGAAATCTTGCTGATATTGGAAAAGGTTGTACTTTGCCCCCGCATCACAAATATCTATCAGATGATAGGGAATCAACTTGCCGTCAACCGTATAGTCAGCCAAGTCCTTACCCGTACCGATATCCATGCCACGATATACCTGGCGACTATCGGCACTGATAATCTCCGCCCCTTGGGTATTACCGTCCCAAATAGAAGAATCCATGCCATTGATATGCGAGGCAAGTGCAGCGGCAAGACTCGTCTTTCCGCTGGCTGTAGGACCCAATATGGTTATCATTGAATGTTTCATGGCGCAAAGATACTAATTTTTCCGATATAGACAAACAAAGTAGTAAAAAAAATAATAAAAAAAGCCTGGCATTGCAAAATGCCAGGCTCTATATATTGTCGTAAATCGCTTCAGCGGTATTACTTCAACTCAGCGAGGTACTTGATAGTACGAACCATCTGAGAAGTATAAGAGTTCTCATTGTCGTACCAAGAAACTACCTGTACCTGATATGTGTCGTCGTCGATCTTGCTAACCATTGTCTGAGTAGCATCGAAGAGAGAACCGAAACGCATACCGATGATATCAGAAGAAACGATAGGATCCTCGTTGTAACCGAAGCTCTCGTTAGAAGCAGCCTTCATTGCAGCGTTGATGCCCTCAACTGTAACGTCCTTACCCTTAACAACAGCTACGAGGATAGTTGTAGAACCTGTTGGAGTAGGAACACGCTGTGCAGAACCGATCAACTTACCGTTCAACTCAGGGATTACAAGACCGATAGCCTTAGCAGCACCTGTTGAGTTAGGAACGATGTTCTGAGCACCTGCACGAGAACGACGAAGGTCACCCTTGCGCTGAGGACCATCAAGAATCATCTGGTCACCTGTGTAAGCGTGGATTGTTGACATGATACCTGACTGGATAGCTGCGTACTTGTTCAAAGTGTCAGCCATAGGAGCCAAGCAGTTTGTTGTACAAGAAGCTGCAGAGATAACTGTATCAGCTGGAGTCAAAGTCTTGTGGTTAGTGTTGTAAACGATAGTAGGGAGATCGTTACCTGCTGGAGCAGAGATAACTACCTTCTTAGCACCTGCTGTAAGGTGAGCAGAAGCCTTCTCCTTAGATGTATAGAAACCTGTGCACTCAAGTACTACGTCAACACCAAGCTCACCCCAAGGAAGCTCAGCTGCGTTTGGCTTAGCGTAGATAGTGATCTCCTTACCATCAACGATGATAGAGTTGTCTGTTGCCTCTACAGTGTGCTTGCCCTCGCCATACTTACCAGCGAAGCCACCCTGTGCTGTATCATACTTAAGAAGGTGAGCCAACATTTTTGGAGATGTAAGGTCATTGATTGCAACTACCTCATAACCATCTGCCTCAAACATCTGACGGAAAGCCAGACGACCGATACGGCCGAAGCCGTTAATAGCAACTTTTGTCATTTTGTTTAATATTTAAATTAATGGTTTAAAATAATTACTTATTTTAAGCTCTCAAGCCATCCTGAAGTACTGAAACATTCAAAATTTCAAGCTTTCAAGCATTTTTTCTTCTTTTCGAGCGCAAAGTTACTAATTTTTTTCTAACTTTGCACACGAAATGAGTATTAAATAAGTTAAAAATAAATAGCAGACATAAAATATCGCTGCGTTTTTTACACTTATTATGGCATAGTGCAAACTCTATATTGCAAAATTCATTTGTTAAAATAGAGCTCTTCCGACATTCAGGGGGTAACTCTACTTACCTGGACTTGCCATATACCTTATTATATATAAAGGAAGTTTATCATTCATATTAACAACATAAAAACAAAAGAGTAAAAGTATGAGTAAATTTTTGAATGAATTCAAGGAATTCGCCATGCGTGGCAATGTGCTCGACATGGCTGTCGGTGTTATCATCGGCGGTGCCTTTGGCAAAATCGTTAGTTCTATCGTTGATGATGTCATCATGCCTCCTATCGGCTGGCTCATCGGCGGCGTTAACTTCTCCGACCTGAAGATTACTCTGCCTACGGTACAGGTAGCTGGCGAAGAATTGAAAGCCGCTACCATCAACTATGGTAATTTCCTGCAGACCTGCCTCGATTTCCTCATCGTTGCATTCTGCATCTTCATGCTCATCAAGGTAGTCAACAAGCTTGCCAAGAAGAAAGAAGAGCCAAAGGAACCTGAGGCTCCTAAAGCACCAGAGCCAACTGCCGAGGAGAAACTTCTCATCGAGATTCGTGACTTGCTAAAAGAGCAAGCTAAATAAAGATTCCAAATAGGAGAACAAGAATTTATGTCAACTATTATTTATCCATCACCGATATTTGGGCCAGTGAACTCCCGTCGTCTGGGAGTTTCACTCGGCATCAACCTCATGCCTTCCGATGGCAAGGTTTGTTCTTTCGACTGCATGTACTGCGAATGCGGCTTCAACGCCGACTTCCGTCCTCGCCGCAAACGTCCTACTCGCGGGGAAGTAAAGGAAGGATTAGAGAAGGTGCTGAGGGAGCGGCATGAGAAGAACCTGCCACTCGATGACATCACCTTCGCTGGCAATGGCGAGCCAACAGGCCATCCCGACTTCAAGGGAATCGTGGAGGACACAATGGCGCTCTGCAAGAAATATTTCCCTGAAGTAAAGGTTTCCGTGCTCAGCAATGCCACCTATATATATAAGGAGGAAGTGAGGGAGGCATTGATGCTTGTCGATAACAACATCCTGAAGCTCGACACGGTGGATATGGATTACATCAAAAAGCTCGACCGTCCGCAGCAACCCAACTACGACGTGAAGGACATCATCAAGTACTTGAAGATGTTCAATGGACACGTCATCATCCAGACGATGTTCCTCCGTGGCGACGGTCTCGACAACACCAGCGAATACTACATCGCTCCTTGGTTGGAGGCGGTGAAGGACATCAAGCCTCAGCAAGTAATGGTCTATACCATCGACCGTGAGACTCCCGACAAGAACTTGGAGAAAGCTCCAAAAGAAGTGCTTGATGCCATCAAGGCACGTGTGGAAGCTTTGGGTATCAAGTGTACGGCAAGTTATTAAAACACTAAAGATGAAAGAAAAAGGAAACATTCTCATTGTCAGCGATATGTGTGGCTATGGAAAGGTATCTGCCGCCGTGCAGATGCCTATCCTCTCTTATATGGGGCTCGACGTGTTCAACCTGCCCACTATGCTTATCAGCAATACCTTCCCATACGGCAAGTATGCCATCCTGGAGTGTACCTCCTATATAGAGGAAGCCCTTCAGAAATGGAACGAATTAGGCATTCACTTCGATGCCATCACCACGGGATTCATGGCTTCGGAACAACAAGCGAAACTTGTGGCTCGATATTGTCGGGAGCAAGCGGCACTGGACACAGACATCTATGTCGATCCCGTGATGGGCGACTACGGCAAACTCTATGGTGGAGCCAGCGAGAGCACTATCCGCTGTATGAAGGAGATGCTGAGCGTGGCACACCTCTGTTTTCCGAACTATACCGAGGCCTGTCTCCTCACCGATGCAGAGTACAAGGCAGAAGGCATCTCGAAGGACGAGGCTTACGAATTGGTGGATAAACTAAGAGCCATCGGCTCACACTCCGTGCTCATCACTTCCTGCATCGTGGATGGTCAACATGCCGTGGCGGGCTACAATCACCTCACCGAAGAATACTTTCTCCTGCCCTACGACGAAATCCCTGTACAGTTTCCTGGCACAGGCGACATTTTCTCCAGCATCATCATCGGCAGATTGAAGGACGGCGACCATCTTCGCCATGCTACCCGTACAGCCATGGATATCCTGCGCAACTGGATAGACCAGAACAAGAACAACGAGGACATCAACCGAGGCATCCCGATAGAGCGACATCTGGGGGATTTGTAAGCCACACATCTATTTTATAGATCATAGATTATCGTTACAGAATTACAGAGCATAATCTAACATTTTTATTGTACTTTAGCATTCAAACGTTATGAACAAGAAGAATAACATGAAGCTTTTTGGGGTTTTGTTCCTCATGCTACAGTTTGTTGCCCTTGGTGTTTTCGCCCAGGGTCCTAACAATTCAGGCACATACTACAAGAGTGCTGACGGTCTGAAAGGCAAGGCATTGAAGACCGCCATGTTCAAGATTGTCAGTCCGCACACCCAACTCTCGTATGACGACTTATGGGATGCCTATAAGACAACAGATAAACGAGCAGATGACAAAGTATGGGATATGTATTCCAATACCACCAACTTCCGCTTCGGAACAGACCAAGCTGGCAGTTACAAAAAAGAAGGAGATGTCTATAACCGCGAGCATTCCTTCCCCAAGAGCTGGTTCGGTGGAAAAGTAAAGCCGATGTACACAGACTTGGTTCACATCGTACCTGCCGATGGCTATGTCAACAATCGCCGTGGCAATGTGCCTTTCGGAGAAACCAAAGGTGAAAAGTACAAGTCAAACAATGGCTTCTCTAAGTTAGGTGCTTGCACTTACCCAGGCTATACAGGCATAGTCTTCGAGCCTAACGACGAGTACAAAGGCGACTTCGCCCGTATCTACTTTTATATGGCCACAGCATACGAGGACAAAATTGCCAACTGGAGTGGTTCTGATTTTCCTAATATCTCCAACCATAACTCCTACAAGCCCTACAAAGACTGGCAGCTCAAGATGTTGATGGAATGGTCGAAGAAGGATGCCGTGAGCAAAAAGGAGATAGACCGCAACGCAGGCATCTACTCCTTGCAGAAGAATCGCAATCCATTCGTCGATTACCCAGGACTGGAAGAATACATCTGGGGCAGCATGACCGATGTAGCTTTCTCTTACGACAATTACCAAGGCGCCACCGCCATCCCTGTCATCGAGGTCAACGTCAAGCCTATTTATCCTGAAGGTTGGTACAACCTCAATGGTCAGAAAGTGAGCGATGAATGTCCTACACAAAAAGGTGTATATATCCATCAAGGAAAGAAAATTGTTATCAATTAAGCTCCATGGCAAAGAACAGCGAGACATGACACAGACACTACACATTGCCATCATTGGTGGGGGTGCAGCAGGATTCTTTGCAGCCATTGCTGCCAAGCAGAAGCAACCTCACGCCGACATCACCATCTTCGAGAAGAACTCGAAGGTACTTGCCAAGGTGGAAATCACAGGAGGTGGAAGATGCAACCTTACCAATTCCTTCGATGAGGTTTCCGACCTCAAGCAGGCGTATCCTCGTGGTCATAAACTCATGAAGCGCCTCTTCAAGCGCTTCGATTACCGCCATGCCTTCGAATGGTTCGAAGAGAATGGAGTGCCATTGGTTACACAGGATGACCAATGCGTGTTCCCACAATCACAAGACTCGCATAGCATCATCGACTGTCTGGTGAACACTGCGAAAGGACTTGGAGTGAAGATTCTCTGCAATCACTGTTTGACGGCAATAACGGAAATGGAGGATTCTACGTTGTTATTGGATTTCAAGGGTGGTAAACAACTCGCTTTCGACCGAGTGGCAATTACTACAGGCGGTCATCCTCGAATCGAGAACTTCAAGCACTTATCAGATTTAGGTCATGCGATAGAGGCTCCCATCCCTGCCCTCTTCACCTTCAACATAGCCGACAAGGCATTCAAGGAATTGATGGGAACGGTAGTGGAGCCTGTCTTCACGAGTATTCCTGGGACAAAGTTCAAGGCGGAAGGTCCACTCCTCATCACCCATTGGGGCATGAGCGGACCAGCAGTATTGAAACTCTCCTCCCATTCCGCTCGCCATCTGCACGAGAACAATTATCAGGTGAAGATAGCCGTCAACTGGGTGCATGAGACCAACCGCTCGCTGGTGGAAGAGAACATCCGTGGCATCATCGCCGCCAACCCACAGAAGCAACTCGGTAGCATCCGTCCTTACAATCTCCCTTCTCGCCTCTGGCTTTACCTCATCCAAAAGATGGGATTTACGCAAGAGAAGAAATGGGCGGAAATGGGCAAGAAAGGCAGCAACCTACTGATAGAGACGCTTACCAACGACCTATACCAAGTGAATGGCAAGGGTGCCTTCAAGGAAGAATTCGTTACCTGCGGAGGTATCAGCCTCAGCAACATCGACTTGCATACCCTGGAGAGCAAGGTATGCCCTCACCTCTTCTTCGCTGGCGAAGTCTTGGACATCGACGCCATCACAGGCGGATTCAATCTGCAAGCCGCCTGGACAACGGGGTATGTCGTGGGACAACACATTGTGGAATAAGTCAATAAAAGGTTAATTTATTTGGCATATACAACTATTCTTTCTAACTTTGCACCGAATAAAATAAAGAAAATATGGAAATATATCATGGTAGCTATACAATCATAGAGAAACCGAAATTAATGAATGGAAGATTCACCAAAGATTTCGGAAATGGTTTCTACTGCACGGCACTCAAACACCAAGCAGCCAGATGGGCAGGAAGATATGATACTCCTATAGTTGATATTTATGAATATCAAGAGAATCCTTCTCTCAAAATCAAAAAGTTTGAAACCATGACAGATGAATGGCTTGATTTTGTTGTTGCTTGCCGATTAGGAAAGCCACACGATTACGACATCGTAATGGGTGCTATGGCAGATGACCAAATTTACAACTACGTAGCCGACTTTATGAACGGAATCTATACAAGAGAGCAATTCTGGGTATTGGCTAAGTTCAAGTATCCTACCCATCAAATCGTATTCTGTACAGAAGAGGCTTTGAAATGTATCACTTATAAAGGATTTGAAGAAGTATGAAAATCATTGATGACAACAATCATATTAAAG
>ERZ808278.113-NODE-113-length-67049-cov-5.331283_pt1 | contig 67049 bp, 64 predicted proteins | sample MGYA00521239_ERZ808278 | MGnify/ENA primary metagenome ERZ808278 (study PRJEB31516, sample SAMN03275600) | gut metagenome | biome: mammalia-associated habitat; material: feces | host: Papio cynocephalus | place: Kenya | collected 2012-07-17 ... | reverse complement strand
GTGTGTATGGCAATGCTTGCGTGTATGGTGATGCTCATGTGTATGACGATGCTTGTGTGAGCAACTATGCTTGTGTGAGCGACGATGCTCGTGTGTATGGCAATGCTTGGGTGAGTGACGATGCTTGTGTGTATGGCAATGCTCGTGTGTATGATGATGCTCGTGTGTATGGCAATGCTTGCGTGTATGGTGATGCTTGGGTGAGTGACGATGCTTGTGTGTATGGCAATGCTCGTGTGTATGATGATGCTCGTGTGTATGGCAATGCCGACTATATTTGCCTAAGAGGATTTGGTTCTCAAAATCGAAACACGACAATGTTTAAGGAAAATAGCGGAAACATTTGTGTGTCTTGTGGATGCTTTAGTGGCACATTGCAAGAATTTGAAAGCAAAGTAAAAGAAACACATGGAAATAATAAGTTTGCAAGAGAATATCTGGCACTTATAGAAGCTGCTAAAATCCACTTCGAAGTGTAAAGTCGTCTTTATACTAACGCTTCTGAGCCGTCACACGTAAAAGAGCGGTATTCCACATCCGAATATAAACATACGACTGAAAGGAGAATTTTATCATGAGAAGACTAACAAAAGAAGAACTGAAAAATATTCTGAACTTGCACGAGAAGTGGCTTTGTGATGAAGTTGGCGGAGTTCGTGCATGTTTAATTGACGTTAATTTAAAAGGTAGGTGTTTATTAGGTGAAGATTTAAGGAACGCTCATTTAGAAAATGTAATATTAAAAAAGTCTAATTTGATTGATGTAAATCTTAGTCATGCGGTATTAATCAATGTGGATTTACAGGCTGCAAGTTTAGCCGGCACTAATTTAAGCTTTGCAAAGCTATATAAAGTCAATTTGAAATATGCAGATATTAGAGATACAAATTTTTGTGGAGCAGTACTCGAAGATGTATCTTTGAGAAAAAGTACATACAATGAAAACACTGCATTCCTTTTATTGCAATGTCCAGAAGAGGGAAGCTTTATTGGGTATAAAAAAGTAATTGTTAATAGAGGGCGTGAAGGTATTGTAAAATTGCAAATCACAGAAGATGCAAAGCGTTCCTCTGCAACGTCCAGAAAGTGCAGATGTAGCAAGGCAAAAGTTCTTTCTATTACTTCCATTGATGGAAAGATTGAATATGATTATGCTTATTCAAGATATGACCGAAGTTTTACTTATAAAGTCGGGGAAACCGTAGAGGTAACTGACTTTAATGAAGATAGATGGTACGATTGTAGCACAGGGATCCATTTCTTTATTACAAGAGATGAAGCTGTACAGTATCGATGAAAGGCATGCGGTGATATAAATGGATTGGACAGGGAATAAAAATTCTGTATTTAAAACATTAGGTGCTTCTAATCATTCTTTTTCTGAGAGAGAAATTGATGATTATTATGCAACCGATCCAAATGCACTCGAACAGCTTTTAAAACACGAAGAGTTTAACCCTTATGTTTGGGAATGTGCATGCGGTGCAGGACACTTATCTAATGTTCTTAAAAATCATGAATATAAAGTTATGAGTTCTGATATTGTAAATCGTGGATATGATGACATGGAAATTGTAGATTTTCTGTCTTATGAACCCGTTAATAACAGAAATGATTTTGATATTATTACAAATCCTCCTTATAAATATGCGTTAGATTTTGTAAAACATGCATTGGAAATTTCGATGGAATCTGTAAAGGTCGCTATGCTTTTGAAAATCCAGTTTTTTAGAAGGACAAAAAAGATATGAGTTCTTTAAAAAGAATCCTCCGAAAATTATTTATGTGTTTTCTAAAAGAATGGAATGTGCAAAAAACGGTTTGTTTGTCGGAAGTAGTGCTGTTTGTTATGCGTGGTTTATTTGGGAAAAAGGATGGTATGGTAATCCAATAATTAAATGGTTATAAAGGAGAATCGTTATGAGTTGCAAGGTAGCTGCTATGAATTGCTATGAAAAAGAAATCAATGAACTTGAACTCAGAATTAAGGATTTGAAGAAGAAATCTGAGCGTATCGATAAAAGAAAGAAGTTTGGATTCTTTTATCCGGATGTTGATGAACCTTATTACGTGTATGCTGTCGATGAAATTATGGATTTTGAACGTGACGAACTTGTTCCAGAATCCGATGAATTTTTTGAATATTGTTATGTTTACAAAACAAAAGAACAGTGTCAATGGGCAGAAGATAAAGTTAGACAGCTGCGAAAATTGATCGCATTAAGAAATGCAATTTGTCCAGACTACGAGCCTAATTGGGATGATGAGTCTGAGAGAAAACATTTCGTTTATTATGATTACGAAGATAGTTGCTGGCGTGTTAATACCTCCGTATATTTTGATTATAATGTAGGTGTTTATTTTGATACTTGGGAAAATGCTCAGAAAGCAGCAGATTTTCTGAATGACGAGATTATTAGAGAGTAAATAAAGGAGAGAATTTTATGAAGATTTTAAGTTTGTTTGACGGTATTTCCTGTGGCAGACTGGCATTGGAACGTGCCGGATTGCCCGTAGAACAATATGATGCTTTTGAAATTGACCGTTATGCAATCACTGTTTCTAAAAAGAATTTCCCTGATATTGTTCATCATGGAAATGTGTTTGATGGCGATTTCGGAAAATTTAAAGGATACGACCTGCTACTTGGCGGCTCACCCTGTACATACTGGTCTATTGCAAAAAAAGATAGAGAAATCACTTCTGATGGCATTGGATTTCAGCTGTTTATGGAATATGTCAGAGCACTAAAAGAATCACAGTGCCGTTATTTCCTGTACGAAAACAACAATTCCATTCATCAAAACATTAAGCAGGAAATCAGCAAACGCCTTGGTGTAGAACCGATTATGATTAATTCAGCACTGGTTTCTGCACAGAGTCGCAAACGATGTTACTGGACGAATATTCCTCATGTAACGCAGCCAGAAGATAAAAATATTCTTTTGAAAGATGTACTTGAAAGTGGGATGAGTTATCAGAATAAAGCGTATTGCATGACTGCATCTTATAGTGGGGCAATTTTTTATGATACAATCAAGAAAAAACGGAGGACAATGATTGCTGAACCTGTTACAAATCCAGTTCGCATTGGTCAGATTGGCAACGGCGGACAAGGACAGCGGATTTACTCTATTGTTGGGAAATCCATTACCTTGTCCGCTAACGGCGGCGGTCAGGGAGCAAAAACTGGACTATACGAGATGGAATTGCCAGACGGCGATTACATTATTCGCAAACTAACACCTGTAGAAGCAGAGCGATTGCAGACACTGCCGGATAACTATACCGAAGGCATCAGTAACACACAGAGATACAAATGTATCGGGAACGGATGGACAGTGGACGTTATCGCTCATATCCTGAAAGAATTAAAAGAATAAATAAAGGAGAATACTTTATGGAACATATTTTACAAATTGGAGTATGTGTTGATGACAAAGCAATTGAAGAGGGTGCTATGCAGTCACTTTCTGAAAATTTGAGTAGAAAGATTGAAAAAGAAATGTTTGATTACTATGGAAATCTTTCAGGCGTATCAAAGATGATTGCGAAAGAATGGCTTGACGAGCATAAAGAAGAACTTTTAAGTAAGACAGCGGAACTTCTTCTTGAATATCTGAAAAGAACGAAAGCAGTTAAAGAGATGGTTTCTGATGTAAAGAAAGAAGTTGAGGAATTAAAAGATGGTTGTTTATCGTTGTGATTTTTGTGGAAAAGTTTTTCGAAATAGTCTTCATGCTATTTATTTTGGACAAGATTTATTCGATAAATGCTATCATAATCAAATAAGAGAGCATATTGGAATGCCTTGTACTATGACTTTTCAAGGCGAAGACGTGTTTGAATTTCAAATTTGCAGTGACTGTTTTAAAGATATTTCTCATATTGTTTTAAACTGTGTTGGCATAGATAAAAAAATAGATATGAATTCAGGAGAACGAAGATGATAAGAATTGAAAATGTTGATGTTTTCGGATGGGAATCTGCAATCCGTGGAATGCGAAATCCAATGAACAGTTGGGATAAGAGCAATAGTCAATTCCACATTTGCTCTACATCTGGTAGAACGAGTTGCACTGAAATCGGGAATAACGATTTAAAGCTTATGCAATCGCTTGTTAAAGCTGGAACAGATCATTCTAAGTTCATGAGAATGATAAATGTAAGTTGTGATATTGTAGCACCTCGATATTGGTGGACTGAATATGACACCTATAAAGTAGGAACGGTTCGTAATTCATGTTCTACAATGCATAAGATCGCTGCAAAGGAATTTGAAACGAGCGATTTTTCAAGAGAACATTTAACAACTTTAGATTTCCAGCATTATGATATTTTGGATACAGAAGAAGTAGAACGCATCGAATTTCAGACTGCATCGACTGAAATTTTGAGGTTGATTATTCAATGTTTGAACAATTACAGAAAGCTGTACCTTGCTACCAAAAATAAAAAATACTGGTGGCAGATGATTCAAATTTTGCCACAATCTTATAATCAGCGTGCGACCGTACAGCTTAATTATGCTGTTCTTCGTGAAATGTATCACGCAAGAAAGAATCATAAGTTGGATGAATGGATTGAATTCTGTAAGTGGATTGAAACACTTCCCTATTCAGAATTGATTACGGCGTAAATGAAGAGGAAGGAATTTATTATGATTATGAATTTGGATTACATTGATAATTATATAAGGCTTGCTGAGAATCTCGTGAATGCTGAACTTATGTTTTACAAAAGACTTTGTTTAAGTTATTTTATGACAGAGTTTAATCAGCGTTCTGCTGAGAAGATTGCTGAATGTAGAAAGGCAGTTAAGAAAGAAGAACGTATTATGAGGTCGGATTATTATAAAATTCTTCTAATGGGATTGGATGCGGATCTGTTGATTAGTGATATAAAGGCACAGTGTAAAGAAGAAGCTATGATTGAGTTCCTTAAAAATAATCTCACTTGAAGTTTACAGAAATTTCAAGTGAGTAACTTCCTACTTTTGCGTTGTAATTCGTATAATTAAGTAGAATTTTTTTCGGGAGGAAAAACGGGTTGAATAAAATCAAAAAAGAAAACTGGGTGTCAAAATTCAATCTGCTTGGCGAGGTTCATCTGAATGATAACACGTTTCAGATGAATAAGGTTTCTGCAAGCGGTTGGAAGTATAACAGAATGAATCTCTGTATTAAATGTGGTTCTACCTCTGGAAACATATATACAGAAATGATGGGCGGCTTTAATAGCGATGGTTCTTCTGTTATCTACGCTCATGGCAAGACCGATGACGGACGAGATGATTTTTCTCAAAGGGTTGAAGTTCCGTGGGAAAACAGAGAAGATGCTGCTACGCTTGAATCTATTGGAGATATGTGCTTCATTCAAATCGGTTTAGAGAAGACGGAATCAGGCAAGGTGTTTTATCAAAAGTTTCTTAGTGAATATGATGCCATTGCTTATTTAAATGAACACCTTCACGATGGTGATAAGGTTTATGTTTCTGGTACTTTGAAATACTCTGTATATAATGGAACTACACAGATTAAGAAAAGTATTAATAAGATTACGATTTATACTCCGAGAAGTGATGATGAAGAATTTAAACCATATGCAAGATTTACGCAGTCGGTGTTACTTAATAATTGTTCTGCTTCTCTTAAAGAGGTAAACAAAGAATCTGGAACTATGCCCGTCAATGCAAGGGTTCTTGACTATGTAAAGGAAATTGATGGTGTTACAATTAAAGGACAGTATCCATTTTCGATGTCATTTGAATATAAGTTGGATTTGACGAACGAAACTCTTTGCAAGGCAATCTACAAGAAGTTGTTTGAAGTTAAGTCTGGATGGACTCAAATTACATTCAATGGTGAATTTGTTGAATCTGGTGCAGCTGTCAATGTAACATTGGATGATGTAAGCGATGACATCAAGGAATTGATTAAAGCCGGAATTTATACAGAAGAAGAAGTTCTTCGTTCTGTGGTGGGAAATGGAAACAGAGAAAGAAAGATGGTATTGTTGAAACCAATTATTATTACTCTCGGTAACGATGATAATAAAGTTTCAACAGTTGCGAAGTTTGAAAATCGTTATTCAGATGAAGATCTCGAAATTGATTTAGGTGTTTCAGAAGCTGATTTTGATAACGCCACTCCGATCGGAGATGGTGATGAAATGGATTGGCTAAATCTTGTCTGATAAAAAAGAATAGAAAGGAATGTTTTGCATATGGCTATGGGAAAGATTTCTTCTTTGTCATTGAATCCTTTGGATTATACTATTGGATTTTTTGGGGAAGAAAAGATTGGTAAAACAACACTGGTTCGTGACATTGTTAAAGAATTAACAAACAATCCTAATTCTGCGTTGTTCTTTGAGTTCGGTCTTGAAAGAGGTGCGGATTGTGCAGAAGGAATCAACAATATCAGTATTAAGGATTGGGAAGGCGACTATGTTCCTGAATTCAATGAAGCTGGATTCACTACAGTTTGCGAAGATATTTTACAGAATAGATTTTCTGAATATCCTGATTTGAAGTTGGTTGTAATTGATACATATGATTTATTTATTCCGATTGCAGAAGAAGAGTCAGTTAAGGAATGGAACTCATTCTGTCAATCTAAATCTTCCTCTGATGCTTCTTATTTAAAGAAGAAGACAAAGGAAATCAATGGTGCATGGGGCGGATTCCAGAAAGGACAAGCTAAGGCGTTTAGTTTGATGATGTCTTATAAGGATGCTCTTAAAAAACTTGGGATTGAAACTTGGTTTATTGGACATACAAAAATCAGAGAAAAGACAGATGAAACTACTGGCGAAGTTTATCGAACTTTGAATTTCAATCAGGATTCAATTTATGCGAAGGGTATTCGTGGGATTTGTCATGTAATTGCCACTGGATATTATGACAGAAAAATTGAATCTGTAGAAGTTGGGAAAGTAAATCCAGTTACAAAGAAGAAGCAAGAAACAGGTAAAGTTACTTCTTGTAAAAGAAAGATTAAATTCCGAGATTCTGAAAATATGATTGAAGGTGGCGGAAGATTCGGTTTCATTGAAGAAGAAGTTGATTGGGATGCTTCCAAGGTAATTGAAGCTATTAAGACCGCCATTATCAAAGAGAAAGAAAATGCTGGAATTACGATGGAAGAAGCAAAGAAAAAGCAAGAAGAATCTGATTCTATTCTTTCTGAAAAAGCAAAAGAAACAGAAATCAATAACAAGAAAGATGCTGTTGTAAAGCAAATTATCAAGTTTGTTTCTGAACATAAGGATGATATTGATACAGTTAGGGATGTCGTTCAGGCATGCAAGCAATACGGATTTTCTAATCCAAAAGAAATTGAAACACTGGAACAGGCAGAACAAATTCTTTCTATTTGCAAGTAAAACAAATATTTTGTGGTAGGGGTAGATTACTCCCCTACTGCTTATATTAAAGGAACTTTATTATGAATGATAAAACCGCTGGCATAAAACAATTGAAAAATGGCGAATGGTCTGCTACATATAAAAGAAAGCAAATTGGAATTTTCGCAAGCAAAGAAGAAGCTGTAAAAGCCAGAGAAAAATATATCTACGACAATCTTGATTCTGAATCGAGATTTTATAATAAATGTTATGATTTAATCAAAGAACTTTATGGTTATGATAACAATCAAATGCTTACAAAATTTACTGTTCTTAGAATAAGAGGAATTGTAAAAGGAAAGTTTTGCGACAATGACCTTCAAAGCAACAATGCGAATTATTCTTTTGAAAATCTGTATTATACAATTCTGCTATGCAGAAACTCAATTGAACATTCTATTAGAACTATAAATTTCAAAGATGAATCTCATATGACAAATTATGTTTTTAAGATAATTGAAAGCAAACTTAATGATGTCTACATTAGAATGAAGAATGCTAAAAGCAATGAATTAAAAACACAAGTTGATGATGTCATTCCTATAAAAAAAGGCAGCGAGAATTATCGTGTAAGCGAAAAAAGTGAAACAAATAAATTTAATGATTTGTGGTAAGGAGTATAAAATGAAAGATAGATTTTTGGTTAAGAAACCTATGACGGTCAAAGAAGCAAAAGAACTTATTGCTTCTTTGAAAATTCATTTTGAAGAAATTGCAAAATTTGGTTCTTTGTCGGAAGGTACGAATCCGATCGATTCATTTGACTCCGATGGTGGTGCTATTTTAAGATTTAATGGTGCGGAATACAAACTTTCTGACCTGGAATTCATTAATAAAAAAAATGGTATTCACTTTTTTATTAACGAAGATGGATTCGCTTGTATTTCAACGGACACAACATACCCAGAAAAAGAGATTGGAGAAGCCGAAACAAACGAAAATGAAGTTGCTCAGAATTTCGTGAATGATTTTGAAGATGCTTTAAGTGATTATGTTGATTATATTGATTATGAAAAATTTGGAATTGACAGAAAAAAACTTAGAAGACTCTGGGAGAAACTCGCAAATGGAATGACAGACGAAGAAGATAAGGATTTAACTTCTGATGCAAAGTGCAGCAGCGTAGTTCATCCAAATCATTATAACTCTGGAAAATACGAATGTATTGAAGTGATGAGAGAAATATTCGGAGAAAAAGCTGTGAAACTGTTTTGTACGATGAATGCTTTTAAGTATCTCTGGCGATACAACAAGAAGAATGGCGAAGAAGACGTTGCGAAGTCTTATAATTATTTGAAGATTAGATCTGGTTTGAATAAAGCAGAAGAATAAAGAGGTACAGGTATGGGTGAGAAAAAAGAGTTGACATTGCTTCAAAAACAACAGATTGAAACAATGAAGAAAATTTTAGAATATAAGCTTCCGGCAGAAGCAAATGTTGTAAGCATTATATTTAAATCTCCCTCTGTACTGATTGAAACTTTTGTAGAATTAAAAGAAGATGATTTTCATAATAAATGTTGGAAAGCATTTTTTCAAATTGCATATAATCTTTTGATTTCAGAAAAGAAAAGAGTGCTTGATGAAATTACAATCGGGTTATATTTAGATAATCATCCTGATTTGAAGAAAACATACGAAGAATTCGGCGGTTATGAAACTGTTGAAAATTCAAAGAAGTATGTAAAAGTAGAAAATTTTGAAGGTTACGTTTCGGATTTAAAAAAATGGAAGTGTATTTTAAGTCTTTGTAAATATGGATTCCCTGTTCATGATAGATTACAAGAATTTATTCAGATGTCAGCAGAAGATATTTACAATGAGTATCAGGTTTATTTAAATCATACTTTTGTGAATATTGATAATGACATTAAATCATATGATATTTGCGATGGTATATATGATTTAATAGAAGATTTGGATAAAGGATTAGCTGTAGGACTTCCCTATTATGATATGCCAATGCTGACTGCCGAAACTGGTGGTCAGTGTCTTGGCACGATTACATTGCTCGGTGGGATTTCAAATGTTGGCAAAAGTACCATTGCAAGAAGTTTTACAATTCCGTCCATCATAAAATATGATGAAAAGGTTGTAATTATGATAAACGAAGATTCTTTTCAGAAGTGGCAAAGAGAAATGCTTGTATGGGTATGCAACAATATTATCAATTACAATGTTCAGAAGCATGTTGTGAGAGATGGAAATTATACAGATGAAGTAAAGTCGCATTTGTATAAAGCTGCACAATGGTTGCAAGAGAAGACAAAGAATCATACAATTACAGTTATTCCATTTACACAGTATAAAACAAGTAACGCAATTAAAGAAATTCGGAAATACGCATCAATGGGTGTTAAGTACTTTATTCTTGATACATTCAAGTTGGATGCAGGAAAAGTAACAAATAATTCGTGGACAGAAATGCAGCAAAATATGGTTGCCATAAAAGACACGATAAAAGCTGAATCTCTTAATGTGCATATTCTTATTACCTTTCAGCTTGAAAAAGGAAGCAGTACGATGAGATATTACACTCAAAATAATATTGGCATCGCAAAAAATATTGTCGATGTTGCATCTACTTGCATCATGGTGCGAGATATGTTTGAGGATGAATATACTGGTTCAGAATCGAAAAAGGAAATAAAAGCGTATCGTTTGGAAGGCGAAAATAAAAGAACAAAAGTTATGGTAAAGCTTGAAAAGCCTGATAGGTTTCAGATTTTTTTTATTGTAAAAAATCAAGAAGGTGCTGCGAACTCTTATCAGATTGTAGCGAAGCATGATAAAAGCAGGAATATTATACAAGAGGTAGGGATTACAAATGTAAGACCAGACTGGTAATGGCGGTGTAGTATTGATGGATGTCAATAGACTAAAGAGATATATTTATGAAAATAATTTAATTCAAGTAGTACTTGAAAAACTTGGATGTAAAGATATTATTTATCATAAAGAAAAAAAATACTACTCTGCATCACATCCAGATGGGGATAATAAGCAAGGAATTAACATAAAAAATTCTATCAGATTATCATATAGAAGTTTTTCCAGAAATGTTTCTTATGATGATGGAAAAGATTTAATCAGTCTTGTTGAAATAACGAATGACTGTACTTTTCCAGAAGCATTAGATTATCTGTGCTATTCTCTTGGAATTGCAAAAGCAAGATTTCGTTCGAGCTTAATAAATAAAACAGACCCTCTCGACATATTCAAAAGAATAAATTTTAGAAACAAGGATAGTAACCTTCAATATGAAGTTTTGAATGAAGATTTGATTGATGAATCTGTTGTTCATATTGACTGGTTCACTGAAGGAATTATTTTTTCTACCGCAAAAAAATTTGAATTATCTTTTGATGCTGATAAAAATAGAATTATGATTCCTTTTCGCCATTGGCTAACAGGTGAATTGCTTGGCTTTACATCAAGAACTACAATTCGAGATTATAAAATTCTCGGTATAAAAAAATATTATATAACTCCTACTTATAAAAAAAATATAAACCTATATGGACTTTATCAAAATTATGATTATATTATAAAGTTTGGATATTGTGTTGTCTTCGAATCTGAAAAAAGCGTTTTAAAAAGAGATAGTCTTCTTGATAATACTTGCGTTGCTTTATCAGGACACATAATTTCAGCTGAGCAGGTTCGTATTCTTCTTGGGCTTAATGTCGACATTATTGTAGCAATGGATAAAGATGTTCCTGAACAGGAAATATGGAGTATATGCGAAAAGTTTTATCCTATTAGGAATGTTTATTATATAAAAGATTCTTATGAAATTTTGAAAGATAAGGATAGTCCGGCTGATGCTAAAAACAAAGACTATTGTTTTCTTTTTAAAAATAAGATTAGATACAATAATGAAGTTCATTTAAGATATAAAGGAGAATCAAAGAGATGAATAAATTGAGCGAAGAAGATTTGAGTTGCATAATAGATGCCTTGGAACGTCCATATAGCATAGAGACTATTGCGGTTCAATATGCACTGATGGAATTATGTTTTGAAAATCCATCAGAATATTTTTATAAATCATATAAAAATCATTTTGATTTATTCGAGCCGGAAGCACAGAATTTTTTTGACAGTGTTTGCAAAGAACTGATAGAAAAGGAGAATTGAAAAATGATCCGTCTTATAAATAATATTCACACGAAGGAATGATTATATATGGTTAAAGTTGAAAATGATTGCTCTTGTTGCGAAAGATGTGGTAACTGCGGTTTAAGAAAGCAACCGCATCTTTATTGTGATTCATGTGGAAATGAAACCGACACCTTGTTTAAATTGCAAGGTATCGAAACAGAGTATCTTTGTGATGATTGTCTACAAGAATACATTCAGAGCATTGTGCAAACATTTACTATAGAGGACTTTGTAGAAGAGGATAAGTCAGATTATGAATAAGAAAGGAACTTTATGCCACGTCTAACACAAAGCCAATTAAACGCCCTTATAAAAAAAGAGGGTTGTGATAGAATTTGGAGCTGGAGCAAAATCAATACATTTATGATTTCTCCATATGAGTATTATCTAAAATATATTTTAAAAGAAAAAGAAGATAGAAAAGATTGTATATATGCTACTACTGGCGGTATCGCACATGACATCTTAGAAAAGTATTATACCAAGCAAATTGAATATAAAGATATGATTAGTTTGTTTCAAGAAAACTGGACTGCTGCATTTGATATAATGGAAATGAAATTCGATAGAAATGATGAAGAGAAAAATTTTTCCATCGCAAATCATTACAAATATGATTTGCAGCATTTTTTTACTTTTCATAGTTCGCTTAAACACAAACCAATGATAGAGCAGTTTGTAAAAATCAATTTAGAAGGCATTCTAATTCAAGGATATATTGATGCCTGTATGAAAGATGATGAAGGCAATTATATAATCATTGATTGGAAAACGAGTAGCAAATACAGTGCTAAAACAGCGGATGAAAAAGCAGGGCAGCTTGTGATATATGCATTAGGATTACATAAAGCAGGAATTCCAATTGAAAAAATAAAAATTTGTTGGAACTTCCTAAAGTATGTAGACGTAGAATACGCTCAAAAAAATGGTAAAACAAAAACAAGAACTGTTGAGAGATATAAAATCGGCGATGCCCTACAGAGCAATGTGAAGATGTGGCTTTCTCATTACGGTTATGAACCGGATGAATATTTAAAAAAATTGTTGGATTCTAATTCTATTGACAACCTGCCAGAGATAGTAAAAGAAAAATATAAAATTACAGATTGTTTTGTTTATGTTCCGCTTACTAATTCTTTGATTCAAAGCTGGGTTGATAAGGTAAAAAACACAGTAGCAGATATTGAATTAAGAGAAGCGGATTATGAAAAATATAAAAGTGATAAATCTTTTTGGGATTCTCCAGAACAAGTAGAAAAGGAAAGCTATTATTTCTCTACGTTATGTGGATATAGCAGAAAACTACACAAACCTTTTGACGAATATTGTAGTAAAATTGAAAAGCGAAAAAAAGATTCTGAAATTGGAATTGTTGGTGATACAAATCTTAGCGAAGATTTAAGTTGGCTTAACGAAATTTAAGGAGCATTTTTATGGAAAAGAGATATGAGAACTATCATAAGCATACATGTTGGTCTAATGTAAGAACAACAGATTGTGTTGTAAGCATTGAAGAATATATGCAAAGAGCCGCTTCTCTTGGACATAAAATCTATTTTACAACAGAGCACGGATGGCAAGGGAACATCCCATTATCTTTTACTTTGTGCCAGAAGTACGGATTAAAATGTGTTTATGGGGTCGAAGCGTACTATGTAGATGATATACAAGATAAAAGCGAAAGAACATCATACCATATGATGTTAGTTGCATTAAATGAATCAGGGCAGTTACAGTTAAACAAGATCTTATCTATTGCCAACAAAGATGGATTTTATTATAAACCGAGAATCGATCTTAACCTTTTGCTTTCTTTGAATCCGAATGATGTTGTTATAACTTCTGCCTGTATACAAAGTAGATTGTTTAAATCTGGATGGAAAGAAAAATTTTTTATTCCTGTTTGGAATCATTTCAAGAATCATTTTTTATTAGAGGTTCAAAATCATAATGTAGAAGCTCAAAAAGAACATAACAGAAAGATTCTCGAATTAAAGAAAGAATATCCTATACAACTAATACATGGAAATGATAGCCATTATATTTTTCAAGAAGATTCTAAATATAGAGATATTTATTTAAAAAATAAAGGAATTAATTATTCAGAAGAAGATAGCTTTATTTTGGATTACCCGACATATGATGAAATCATTGAAAGATATAAAATACAAGGTGTTTTAAATGAACGAGAGATACAAGAAGCATTAGACAACACTTTGATTTTTGACAACGCAGAAGATGTTTGTTTGGACAAGCAGTTTAAAATGCCAGATATAAATTATTCTTTCCTATCAGAAATGATGGGTAAGAAATATACAAATACTGATAGCGACTCTAAAATACTGAGAGATATTATTAGAAAAGAATGGAATAGAGAAAAGAAAAATATTCAACAAAACAGAATAAAAGAATACGAAAGTGCTATCTATTATGAAATGGATATTATAAAAAAATGTAAGATGGAAAAATATTTTGTAATAGATTACATGATAGTAAAACATGCGGTAAATGATTATGGGGCTGTTATCACAAGAAGCGGAAGAGGAAGTGCTGTTTCTTTCTATATAAACCATCTATTAGGGCTGACAGAAGTAGACAGATTAAAGTCCCCTATCACGTTATATCCAACACGTTTTATGAGTGCAGAAAGAATTTTGAAAACGTGTTCTTTACCAGACATCGATCAAAACTATGCCGATGTAACGCCTGTAATACAAGCATCTAAAGATATTTTAGGTGAAGACGGGATTTATTATATGGTTTCTTATAAGCCGTTACAAAAAGCTTCTGCCTTTAGAGCGTGGTGTAAAGGAGCCGGTCTTAACATTAAAGAGTATGATAATATAGCTAAAAATATAGAATTATATACTGACGATCCAATGTGGGGAAACGTAATTAAAGACAGTGAAAGATTCGTAGGCGTAATTGATTCTGTTGCACCGTCTCCGTGCAGTTTCTTACTTTTATCAAATCCTATTTCAGAAGAGGTGGGGCTGTTGAAGGTAGGGAATGAAATATGTTGTTGCCTTGATGGGTATTATTGTGATGTTTATAAATACCTAAAGAATGATTTTCTTACAGTTTCTGTTTATTCTATCATAGATAAAGTTTATAAAGAAATAAATCAACCGATTGATTCAATTGAATCTTTGCTTTCTAAATGTGATGAATCGGTTTGGGATATTTATAAGAACGCTTTAACAACAACAATCAATCAATGTGATTCTGATTTTGCTAAGTCAACACTAAAACGTTATCAACCAAAATCGCTATCTGAATTGTCTGCTTGGGTCGCTGCAATTAGACCGGGGTTCGCATCATTGTTGAATAATTTTTTAGATAGGAAACCGTACAGTACAGGGGTAGAGGAACTTGATAATATCCTCAAAGATTCATTCCACTATCTGATGTATCAGGAATCTATTATGAAATATTTGGTTTGGCTTGGCATAGAAGAAAAAGAAACGTATGACATTATAAAAAAAATTTCAAAAAAGAAATTCAAAGAAGAAGAATTGAATGAACTGAGAGAAAAATTAAAAGCTGGCTGGATTAATAAGATACACAAAGAAGACGGTTTCAATGAAACTTGGACGGTCGTACAGGATGCAGCAAGATATAGTTTTAACGCATCTCATTCTTTGTGTGTTGCTATTGATAGTTTATATGGAGCTTATTTAAAATCTCATTATCCATTAGAATACTTTTCAACAGTTCTTTCTTTTTATTCAGAGGATACAGAAAAAACAGCAAAACTTATAGAAGAACTTCCCTATTTCGGAATCAAATTGAAACCAATTCAATTTGGTAAATCTAAGACAGATTATTCTTATGATAAAAATACAAATGAAATTTATAAAGGCATCTATTCTGTTAAGTATTGCAACGCTAAAATAGCAGATGAACTTTTAGAGGTATCGAGAAAAAATCCAAAGAATTTTATCGAACTGCTTTCTATGCTAAAAGAAACGTCTGTAACATCTAAGCAAATCGAAATTCTAATAAAGCTCAATTTCTTTTCCGTATTCGGCAAGAACCAATACTTACTTTCTATTTTTGATGTTTATAATGAATTTAATAATCGTTCTATTATTCAAAAAAAGAAGTTAAAAAATTATAATGAAAAGTATGGTATTATAGAAGATGACGTGAAGAGATTTTCAAAAAAAGAATCTCCTACTCAATACAGAAATGTAGATAATGTAGGTCTGATGAATTTTATTATCTGTAATTTCAGCAATGACAGTCTTACAGCAAAAGAACAGATTGAAGCTGATTATGAATATTTAGAGTATACGGACTACAAAAATAACGAAATAAATAATCTCATTTATATCGTAGTCGAATTCAAAACTTATAAGGATACTTCAAAACCTTATTTGAAATTAAGAAATTTAAATTCAGGAAACGAAATCAAATGCAGAATAAAAAATGGAGAACTGTACAATGGAAGAAAGTTTAAAAGATTTTCCATTTTAAAAATTGATGGATTCTGTTTTGATTTCAAGAAGACTCTTAAAGATGGAAAATGGATTACATCAAATGAAAGAGAATGTATACTTGATAACTATGAACTGATAGAAAGGTAGTACCATGGATTTTAAAGCAGAAGTTGTAAAAGAGGTTTGGAATAGTGATAATTTTAAAGTTTACGCTGTGAATGTTACTTCATGTGCAGAAGAGGTGAAAACTAATAAGTATGGGAATGTAAGCATTTCTGGAAACATCCCTGATTTAATTATTGGCGAAGAGTACGAATTTTCAGGAGAAGAAAAGAAAACAAAATATGGAATTGGATATGATATTCAAAACGTAAAAAGAAAGAAACCGACTACGAAACTCGATGCTTCTGTTTTCTTATCTGAAATCTTAACAAAAAGAAAAACGAATTCCTTATTGTCTGCTTACCCAAATATAATCGACATGATTATGAATGGCAAAGATGATGAAATTGATTTCTCTAAATTGAATGGAATTAAAGAAAAATCTTTCCAGAAGATAAAAGATAAAGTAATTGATAATTTTTGTTTGGCAGAATTTGTTTCTGAATTCGATGGGCTTATTACTATAGCTACTGCAAGAAAGCTTTATGAGAAATACAAGTCCATCGAAATGATGAATAAGAAGTTTTTATCAGAACCATATAAAACTTTATGTGAAGTTAGCGGAATTGGTTTCAAGAAGGCAGATAGTATCCTTCTTTCCATAGATAAATCATCAAAACAAAAAATAAAAAAAGGTCAGTCTGCTGCTATTAAATTTGATTTTGATTTAAAGACAAGCAAAGAAAGATGCTTGGCTTATATTGTTTATGTTCTTACTCAGAACGAATCAGAAGGAAACACAAAAATGAATCTCGCTGATTTACGAACCGATTGCTTAAAAAATGTCCCAGAAACAATTAGCTATTTTGAAGAAGCAATTAAAGACAAGTCTGTGTTTTACGAAACTGATTCAATGACAGTATCCAGAACCACCACGCATAATACAGAGAAATATATTTCTAATGTTATCAGAAGTGCATTTGACAACAATCAGTATGAATGGAGAGTAAACGAAGATGATTACAAAGAGATAGACGGGTTTGTTCTCACGGATGAACAGGCGAAAATTATTTCTACTGTATGCCAATTCCCTATTTCTATCTTAAACGGAAGTGCTGGTACAGGTAAAACATCATCTACTTTAGCACTCATAGAGATGTTGAATGACGGACATAAAGCGTTTAAACTTATGTCCCCTACTGGTAAAGCAGCCAAAAGATTATCTGAATGTACCAAAGAAAAAGCAACAACACTGCATAGAGGTTTAGGTTATAGACCGCCAGATGAATGGACATATAACGAAGAAGAAAAATTTGATTGCGACATTATCATTATTGATGAATTTAGTATGGTAGACATTTGGATGTTTAAAAGAGTTTTGTCTGCAATTGATTTTAATAAAACGAAACTTCTTTTAATTGGTGACGATGCACAGTTACCGTCCATTGGTGCAGGTAACATATTACATGATTTGATTAATTCCAAATTCATTCCTACTGTTACTCTCACTAAAATTTTCCGATATGGAGAAGGTGGTCTTATGAGAGTTGCAGATGATGTAAAGAATACAAAACAATATCTGAACAAAGACTATCAAGGAAATGTAATTGCATTCGGCAAAAATAAAGATTATATCTTCATCAAATCCACTCCAGATTCAATAAAAGACAAGATAGTAAATCTCTATGGCAAGTTGTTAGAAAAAGGTTATTCTCTGCATGACATACAAGTTCTTACCGCAAAGAATGTAGGAGATTGTGGGACAATTGCCTTGAACAAAGAAATTCAAAAAATTGCAAATAAAAATTATGGATGTACCCATAACGTTAAAATCGGCGAATCAGTTTATTATATTGGCGATTCCGTTATTCAAAAAATCAATAACTATAAAGCGACTATTGCCAATTGCAATATCGACACTGATTCAGAAGATACCTGTTTGATTGCTAATGGCGAAACGGGAACTATAAAAAAGATTGATGGTTCTGATGTGTATATTGATTTTGATGGAATACTGATTAAATATAACCGGGATGAAATGAATATGGTCGGATTAGGATATGCAATTTCTATCCACAAAAGCCAAGGAAGCGGTTTTAAAATAGTAATTTTATGCAGTCCTAAAAGTGATATTTACATGATGAACAGCAATCTTCTGTACGTTGGAATAACAAGAACAATAGAAAAATGCTATCACGTAGGTTCTATTGCAGCAGTAAATATAGCTGTAAAAAAGAAAGAGAACTTTAAAAGAGATACTTATTTAAAAGATTTTTTAATCAAATAACTTCCTACTTTTACTCTCTAAAACGTATAATTTAACAGCACGGGCAGATTACCGCTTGTGCTGTTATTTTTTTATTATGGAGAGTGATGCGAGTGTACAAGGAAGTTGTTAAACGGGACGGGCGTGTAGTTCCATTTAACTTGCAAAAAATCGAAGATGCTATCACACAAGCATGGAATCAGATTGGTTATCCTGATTTCGATAGCATTGCAGATTTATCTGTGCTTGTCGGAGATCAAGTATCTGGCAGAACAAGCGTAAAAGAGATTGAGAATACCGTAATGAGTGTTCTGTTCCAACATGTACCAGATGTTGCAAGAGAATATTGCTCATATAAAATGGAAAGAGAAAGAGCAAGAAAACATCCGAATGAAATCGAAAAAGTTCTTCTTAATAAATCGGATATTTCTCAGGAAAACGCAAATAAAGATACTACTCGTGCACATATTATGAGTGCATACCTTGCTGAAATCCCGTCTAAACAAGCCATGAGGGATGCTTTGCCTAAAGATTGCTTGGAAGCACACGATGCAAATATCGTTTATTTTCATGATATGGCTTACTCAATTAGACCGATTGAAAATTGTAGATTGCTTGATTTAGACTGTTTATTACAAAATGGATTTGAATTAAATGGTGTCTGGATTGAAAAGCCAAAAAGTTTTTTGACTGCCTGTACAGTTGCGACCCAAATACTTACACATGTTACAGGGAGCAGTTATGGTGGCTGTACTATTAACCTGTTACATCTTGCTAAGTTTGTTGACGTTAGCAGACAAAAAATTAGAAAAGAAGAAAAAAAGAAACTGGACAGAATAAAAAAGAAATCCGACAGAATTCTTGATAATATTTTAGACGAAAAAGATTTCCCTTACGAAAAAATTTTAAACGAAAACGTAAATGAAAGATTGCAAAAAGAAATTAGCCAAGGCATTCAAACTTTCACTTATCAGAATCAAACATTATGTAGTGGAATTGGACAAGCTGTATTTTTAACCGTATCCGTCTATTTAAATGAAGATAAAGAAAATGTCAATGATTTAATTTTAGTCTTTAAAGAAATGATAAAGCAACGAATTCAAGGAGTGAAAACAAAAGACGGAACTTATGAAAATTTGAATTTTCCAAAAATCCTTTACTTCCTTGATGAAGATACAATGAAAGGTGGAAAGTACTACGATATAACAGTACTCTGTGCTGAATGCTCTGCTAAAAGACTTGTCCCTGATTATATGAGTGTTAAAAAACACATGGAAATAAAAGGAACTGCTGTCGCCAGCATGGGTTGTAGAGCACTTCTTTCTCCGTGGAGAAATCCAGAAACAGGAGAACTGCAAACATGGGGACGTGCTAATATTGGCGCACAATCTTTAAACTTGCCGTATATTGCAATGTTGGATAATCCAGATCGTTCAATTGATAAGTTCTTTGATAACTTAGACAAATATCTGCAAATAGCTTATCGTGATATGTTGTGGCGTATTAATCATGTTTCTAAAATTAAAGCAAAGACTTGCCCTGTATTGTGGGTATATGGGGGTGTTGCAAAATTAGATCCAGAAGATACTCTGTATGATTTGGTTCACGGGGGATTTTATACTTGTACTCTCGGTTACATGGGGCTTTATGAATGCGTAAAATATTTAACTGGACACGGACATTGGGAAGAAGAAAATGGGGCAAAGAATTTAGCAAATAAAATTCTTAAATATCTCAATGAGCAAAATGAGATATTCGGATATGAAGTCAATGTTTCTATTGCTTTATATGGTTCTCCGGGGGAAACATTGACTGATAAATTCGCAAAAGCTTGCGTAGAAAAATTTGGACATGTTGGCGATGGAACTGTTCGTGATTATCTTACAAACAGTTATCATATCCCAGTGTTTAAAAATACAAACGCTTTTGATAAGCTTTCAATTGAAGCTGAGTTCAGCGATAAGACAGCAGGTGGAAGCATAAGCTATGTAGAACTTCCTAATATGTCTAATAACATTGAAGCGGTTCTTGAACTCATAGAACATATTGGAAATACTTGCTTGTATGCAGAGTTAAATTCCGAAATTTCTACTTGTGGCAAATGTGGATTTAATGGTTATGATTTTCCTAAAGTTTTTGCAGAAGACGGAACTATCAGATGGAAATGCCCGAGATGCGGAGAAACAGATCCTGAAATTGTACATACAAGTTATAGAATCTGTGGTTACATTAGTAACTATACACCAAATCAAGGAAGAAGTCAAGACATAAAAAACAGAGTAAAACATTTAAATTTGGAGGAAAGTTAAATGCATTATGGTAAAATAATTTATTATGATACCGCCAATGCAAGAGGTCTTTCTACTGTACTGTTTGTTTCTGGTTGTGACAATCATTGCGAGGGTTGCCACAACCAACAAACATGGGACTTTAATTACGGAAAAGAATATACAGAAGAAACTGAAAACAAGATTTTAAATTCATTAAAAAGTCCTTATGTAGAAAACCTTATCATAACAGGTGGCGAGCCTTTTCATAAAAATAATATTGAAACAGTTTTAAATCTTTGTAAAAATGTATATTCTTTTTATAACATATTCTCTCATAATAAGAATATAATCATTTATACTGGGTATAAAATAAGAGTGTATTCTGTTATGTGCGGAGATACGGTCTACATAGACAGGCTTAATGATTCTTTCAGATTAGAAAAAGCACCCTTTGATTATATTATCGATGGAAAGTATGACAAGAATTTAAAAACAAATTCTATTGATTACAGAGGTAGTACTAATCAGAGATGCTATCGAATAAGTGAATTTCAGAAACACCTTTATTGTAGAGATGTCACAAATCAGTATTTTAAGGAAGAACTAAATGAATTTTAATATAACATTAGATAAAGCCTATTTTGAATCTGTAGAACAGGAATGGTCTCGTTTGCTCTATCTGGTGTCAAACCAAATGGGCAAAGAGAAAATAAAAACTGAAAATCAAATAGCAGAATTAACCCGTAAAATTTTTATGATGGAGCAATTTTATTTTCTTCGTGAAAAGAAAGAAAGGATGTTAAATAATGAAGTTTGAGAAAGTTGGTTTTGATGAATTTTTTAATGCACAGAAGAAAGCATTTGCAGCTAATTGCAACCTTGATGCAATTCTTGAATTTGCTAAAAAGTCCGGAGATGATAAGAAATTTACACAAGAGGAATTGAATGCTTCGATTGAAAGGATTGTAAACAATCCGGGTTTTAAAAGAGATACTAAAAATCTCTACGATAAAATCAAACTTCCCAGAAGAGGAACTATGTGTTCTGCTGGATATGATTTCTATTTCCCTTGCACAAGTACTCCTGTTCCGCCCAACTCTGAAATGCTGATTCCAACAGGCATTAGAATTAAGCTTGATGACGATAAAGTTCTTATGATGTATCCTCGTAGCAGTTTCGGCACAAAGTATGGATTTGTTCCTTGCAATCTTACAGGTATCATTGATGCTGATTATTATAATTCAGACAACGAAGGGCATATTATGATGAAAATGAAAAATGGTAATACTCCATTTACATTAGAAACCGGAATTGCATTCTGTCAAGGAATCATTTTAAATTACTTTAAGACAGAAGATGATGAAGTAACAGAAATGAGAAATGGTGGATTTGGGTCTACTACAAAGTAAGGTTAAAAACATGAAACTTAAATCTATAAAACTACGAAATTTTCGTTGTTTTGAAAATTTAGAATTAGATTTTCACAAACAACTTACAGTGATTTCTGGAGGAAATGCAAGTGGCAAATCTGCTGTTTTGGATGCTGTGGCAATTTCTGTTGGAATTTTCCCATCATCTTTCGATGGGATGAGTAATTGTGAAATAAAAAAGAAGATGCAAGACTTGTAATAACAAAAGAAAAAGGAATGAAGGTTGTAGCTAATGCATTTGGTGGTTTTTCAAACGTAAATCCTGTATATCCCATAGTATTGTCGTCGACTGGAATTATTGACAACCAAGAAGTACTCGATAATCAACCATCACATTGGGAGCAAAAGTTGACAGGATCTTCTAACACTCGTACAATTATATCTGCAAAAGAAATTATTTCAATAGCGGATGAATATCAAAGAAGAATCATTGAGGGAGATACAACGGTAACGCTTCCTCTGATCTCTTATTATAATTCAGAACGTATTTGGCTTCCCTATTGCAGAAAGAAAAAAGATACCTTCCTGAAAACTTCAAGAATAAATGGATACATTGATTGCATAAATAACGCAACAAATAATAAAATAATGATGGATTGGTTTAAAAGAGAAACATTAAAAAAGCTTCAAAAGAAAACTAACAACACTTCTTTTGATATTGTTGTTAAAACTATAGAAAAATGTTTCTCTCTTCTCACTAAAAGTAAAAATGTAACTGTATCTTATAATTTTGATAATGATGATCTCGATATTCAATACAAATATCACTCTAAAAATATTCTTTCTTCGTTAAGTAGACTAAACGATGGGTATAAATATGCTATTGGTCTTATTGCAAATATCGCTTATCGTATGGCTGAACTTAACCCTCAATTAAGAAATAAAGCTCTTAATACTCCTGGTGTCGTAATTATCGATGTAATTGAACTTCATTTAGACGTGGAACTGCAAATAAATATTATCAAAATTCTAACAGACACTTTCCCAAATATCCAATTTATTATATCAACCTCTTCTCCACTTGTTATCAGTAGTATAGAAAGTGAAAATTTAATTATTCTGAGAAAATAGGAAAGTAATCGAGGTTAAATATGGTTGCAAAAAATAAAGGAAGGATCACCCTTCAAAAACTGCTGTGGTGTAAGATAAGATATTATCAAATGTTACACGAGATAACAGATGATACTTTAGCTGCAACACTTGAAGTAAACAAACGAACTTTAACAACTTATGATAAAGATTCTGGAAATATAACTCTTGCTAAAGTAGACAAATTTCTTTTTGTAAACAGAATTACCTTAGAGGAATTATTGAAATAATTCTCTTGACAATAGTAAAAAAATAGGGTACAATATAAACGAACTAATCGTCATATTGTACCCTATTCAATTAAGAGGTGCTTTATGAAGGCAAAACAATTACCTTCTGGTAACTATCGCGTTCAGATAGTTGCTGGTTATGATGAAAATGGTAAGCGTATTGTTAAATCGTTTACCGCAGAAAAAGAATGGCAGGCATTAAAGAAAGCGTCTGACTTTCTTGAATCAAAAAACAACGAAATAGATTTATCAATCACATTGAGAACGGCTGTTACAAAATGTATTGAATCCAAAAGAAATCTTATCGAAGAAACAACCTTATTGTTTTACCATAAAGTTCTTAGGAACAGATTTCAGAATCTCATGGATGTTAAATTAGAAGACTTAAATATTCTCATAATTCAGCAGGAGATAAATAGAGAGAGCGAATATTTAAGTCCTATAACAGTAAGAAATTCTTATGAGGTTATTCGCTCTGCCTTATTGATGTATGACGTAGACATCAATTTAAAAAGAATAAAACTTCCTAAAATGAAGAAAAACGAAAAAACTTTACCTTCATTTGAAACGGTATTTAAAGCTGTCAAAGGTACGTCTGTAGAACTTCCAGTTCTTCTTGCATGCTGGTTATCGTTAAGAAGAGGTGAAGTTCTTGGATTGAAATTCAAAGATGTTGATTTTGAATCTCAAATTATTCACGTAAGAAGAACAGTGATAAAAACAGAGGAAGGCGAAAAAATTAGAGAAGGGTGCAAAACAGAAAATAGTAAAAGAATTCTTCAATTACCAGCGTATATTCTGAATTTAATAAATGAAGTGCCACACGAAGACGAAGATTCTTTTATTATCAAATATACGGGACATGGTTTGTACACAAAGTTTAAATCAGTAATGAAAAGAAATGGAATCGAAATGACCTTTCATGATTTAAGAAGACTGAATGCTTCTGTTATGCTGATGCTTGGTATACCTGATAAATATGCCATGGAGCGTGGTGGATGGTCTACAAACACCATATTAAAATCTGTATATCAAAAAACCTTTACGTCTGAAAGAAGAAAAGTCGACAAAATTATTGATAATTATTTCGATGAAATCATAGAAAATGACTCTACTGATAATCACACGAAATCACACGAATAATAAAAAACATCAGCAATATAGGGATATTTTTGATTTTGATTTATTTCAATCCACTCCCTCTATTCTAAAATTATCATGTGACAGAAAACGCCTATAATACTACAAGTTCAGCAATATGGCTACTTTTTTTATTTTTAGTCATGTGATTATAACTGCAAAATTGCAGTTGAAATTGCATAAATGTATATTGAAATTCGCTATTTGTCACACGGCAAATCACATGAATATGAACGTACAATATACGATTAGTTCACATATTTTACATATAACAAATCTCAAATCGAATGTTGAAATCTGTTATATGTAAAATAACGTAAAAAATAAGGGTAGCAAAATTGCTACCCTTATGCACATTTTCTTTCGGCAAACGCCTACACCGAGTCGAGATTTCACTGTGCAAACCCCTCCTGCAAACTCAGCCAAACAACGCTCTCGGTACGCCCTTTGACATCATCGTTTTATAACCTGATCTATTCTGAATCTGCTGAATCGTCTTTTACTTCATAATCACAGGTTGCCAATGAAAATGTATCAGATGTTATATCTCCTAAAATACATATCTGATAACAACCATTATTAGACTTTACGGCACGAACGGCAGAATCTCCCCATTCGGCACGCTTAATAACTTTACCTTCTTTTAATGCTTCAATAGCTTCAAAGATATTCATACTATAACTCCTATTACAAAACTACAATTGACTGAATCAATGGATGACTGTTGTTGGTTCTTCCTACCCACACCAAATAATAAGTTCCTTCTTCTACGCTTTCGCATGGTGTCAAGGTAGTTATATAATCTGTACTATACAGCCACTGGAACGACAAATCGATATAACTACCTTCTGTTTTTGCTTTCTCCAAAATATCGCTTGCTGTACCAGTTTCAGATTTTACCAATCTCAATACACCATCTTCTGTTCCGCCAGATAAAAATTGAATTGCAATTTGCGTAGATGTTTTTACGCTAATAGGCAACGTACAGCAACTATAGATTTGAACATCCCATCCAAATACACCATTGCTGTAATTTAATGCGTAATTATTTGACTCACTGCAAAAATCAGCATGAATAGAAGTAAGTTCGTCTACTGTATATACCGTATCATTATACAGTAAAGAGACGTTATTTTTATTGTCGCTGTCATATAAAACAGTCTTCGAGGGAAGTTCGCTACTTGATATGTTTGATACTTTCGGAATCAGTGTATTGAATTTTTCTGTTTCAGTTGCTGCAACGCCTTTTTGTACAAGAATCGAAGCCAATTGTTTCTTTAAGTTGTTCAACTTTTCTAATTGTTCTACTATCGTTGCCATATTTACACCTCTACCATCGTTGAAAGAATCGTGGATATATCACCTACAGATGATTGCAATTCAGCTATCGTAGCAGCTAATGCAGAAACATCCACACCTTCCGTAGCATTATTCACATAAATCTTACCATTCCAGTCTACAGAGAAAGCATTGGAACGTGCTGTATCGCTTGTACCATTACCAATAATAAAAGCATATTTATTATATATATCTTCTATATTATATTTACCTTGAACATGTTGATAACTTCCAGATGCTTTGGTATAGCTACCCTCCGCATGAGTCCCACCTCCAGAAGCAATAGTATGTTCTCCTTCTGCGTGAGAATGAAAACCAGAAGCAATAGTATGTTTTCCTTCTGCGTGAGAATATGGTGCGGTTGCTTTAGTGCCGTAACCTTCTGCGTGAGATTGCCATGAGGACGCTTCTGTATAAGCACCCTCTGCATGAGAAGCGTTTTCGGATGCTTTTGTAACGCTTCCTTCTGCATGAGAGTATTCACCAGATGCTTCTGTTTGATTACCTTCTGCGTGAGAGGATTCACCGATTGCCTTAGCTCTTGAACCTTCTGCATGAGAGTATTTTCCAGATGCTTCTGCATAATAACCTTCTGAGTGAGAAGAATCTTCGGACGCTTTAGTATAACTTCCCTCTGCGTGAGAGTATTTTCCAGTTGCTTCCGTCCAACAACCTTCTGAATGAGAAGCGTTTTCGGTTGCTTTTGTACTTGAACCTTCTGCATGAGAAGCATTGCCGGAAGCAGTAGTAACGCTTCCTTCTGCGTGAGAACGAATTCCGGATGCTTTTGTAACACAACCTTCTGCATGAGAGTATTCACCGGACGCTTTATTTTTATAAAAACTTTCATAAGAATTGAAAATTTCTCCAGTACTATCTTCGGAACTACTATCTTTTTTACCTACCAGTCCATCTTTAACAGTTTGAATTTCAGTAGAATATCCATCCCACGCAGTAATTTTATCGCTCGTAATTTCATCCAATATGTCTTTATTAGAATGTGTATGAGCAGATTCTTTTAACTCATTTACATCTGGCTTTAAATCCAACGCAAATAATCCGTCCATAGACATTTCAATTGCATTATGCTTTACAGTACTGATAGAAGGAAGCACTTGCCATGAATGCTTTCCAAGAACTGACACAAGCTTTGCGGTACAATACATAGCAGAAGTATCACTGTCCCACCCAGGAATAAAATCTCCCCAAGGTGTTGTATCAATTTTCGCATCTACTTCGGCTATTTTATCGCCAACTGCTTTTGCATCAGCAGCTTGTCCAGATTCGGTTAATGTTTCATCGATTAAAATAGAACTTCCGCCACCAGTAGCCTTATAATCTTTCAGTAAAACCCACTGATTATCTCCGTTCAATATGTACATCGTTCTATCAGAAATCACTGTAGCCTTTGAACCAACGGAGCAGGTATCTAAATTTTTATATTTACCAACATCTTTATTAGTAGGCAAATCTGCTATATCAGCTGCTGTATCACAAGTAAATTCAGAATAATTGTAAGGGTTACTTACTCCGCCGTATCTAATTCTTTCAATCAAACAAATCACTCCTTGTCATTTTTATTATTTTCATTTGATTTATTTTGAAGAATATCAATCGCACTCATTAAAGACTTCGGTAGTTTAATTCCCATAAGCCCTGCATTTTCTACAATTGAAATTAATTCATTTACCATAAATGCAATACAAACAGCATCTCTAATGTAACTTACACCGAGAACCGTATCTAATTGCACCGAAATCATAACAAGCAGAAGAGTTGCAAATTTTCTACACAGACCAACCCAACAAGCATGAGATTCCAAACCGCCACCTTCGCTTTTGTTGGATTTTTTTGTCCATGCACAAACAAGACCTAAAACAAAATCAATAACCATAAAAAGAAGGAGTGCTTTAATGGAAGCGTCCCAACCACCGAAAAATCCAGCAGCAAAACTTCCAAGCACTCCTAATGCAGTACAAATAGTTTCTTTCATTTAATTTTCTTCCTCTTCTTTTTCTGGAGTATAATTCTCGATTGCGTTATTAATTTCTGACAAATCGTCTTCTGTAAGAACACCTTTCTCATGCCATCCAGCAGCATTCAAAATAATCTGATAATCTGCCATTTTACCAACGGCATCCAAAAATCCTTTTTTAACAAATTCTCTAAGACTAAACATTATACATTACTCCCCATAGATAAGATTGCAGTAGTAGTAGCCTGCTGCGGTAATACTTGCTGACCGTTTACAAATACCATACCGTTATTCGCATTCGTGTAAGGGAAATTATCTCCTTCATTCTGCGTGATTCTGACCATACTATTACCGCCAGAATAAACTCCTTTCACAGTGCTATTTGTGCAATAATAAATTTTCGCATCACCTTGTCCTGTTACATAAACAGCATACTGTGCGTTACCTTTAAACTCTGTATTAGAGCAGCAAACATTAGACATATCAGATACACCAACTGCATTTTTAGAGTTGGCATTCACAATGCAATTTGCGAGTCTAATATTTCCATTATACTGTGAAATAACTGCTGTAGAAGTTGTATTTGCAGATTCACCATCAGTATTGTCAATAGTTACTTTTGATAAATATAGAAAACCATTTTCGCAAACAATATTGCCCTTAATGATAGTTGTTGCAGCTGCATCTCCGTAAATACGAACATCCTGACCAAGCAGATTTAATGTTTTGTCAGGAATGGTATACTCTCCGGCTGCTAAATAAATCACAGCTTTTTTTGCGTACTGCACGCACTGCAAAGCTCTGCTTAGCGTTTGCAGTGCGTTTGCCTGTGTGCTGCCGTCTTGCGTGTCTGAGCCATTGACAGCGTCTACATAAATTATTTTTGTGCTATAGGCATCATTGAACCTGTTTTGCAGCTCATTTACGTTGTTAGAAACAACAGAAACATCCACGCCCTCTGTAGCATTATTCACATAAATCTTACCACTCCAGTCTACAGAAAAAGCGTTAGAACGTACTGTATCGCTTGCTCCGTTTCCAATAATAAAAATATATTTAGAAATACTTTCTTTGTTGTACTTTCCTTGAACGTGCTGATAATCTCCGGATGCAATAGTCCCAAGTCCCTCTGCATGAGAATGCAGTCCAGATGCTATAGAAACAGTACCTTCTGCATGAGAACGATTGCCAGATGCCTTTGTATTAAACCCTTCTGCGTGCGAATAATCTCCATATGCTTTAGTACCGTAACCTTCTGCGTGAGAATCTTCTCCAGATGCTGTGGTGCTGTGTCCTTCTGCATGAGAGCGTTCTCCAGATGCTGTGGTGCTGTGTCCTTCTGCATGAGAAGAATATTTGGATGCTATAGTACCGTAACCTTCTGCATGAGAATTTTCTCCCGAAGCTTCTGTTTGACTTCCTTCTGCATGAGAATGTTCTCCAAATGCTTTTGTCTGATAACCTTCTGCGTGAGAAGCAGTGTTAGATGCCTTTGTTTGATAACCTTCTGCGTGAGAATGCCAATTGGACGCTATAGTACCGTAACCTTCTGCATGAGAGTGTTCTCCAGATGCTTCTGTTTGATAACCTTCTGCGTGAGAAGCAAGTCCCGATGCTTTTGTAAAATAATTTGCAGCAAAGCTATAATCACCTGTCGCTTCCGTATTTTGCCCTATTGAAGCAGATGCATTTCCTGATGCAGTGGCATAATTCCCAATAGCAAAAGTGCAAATGTTTGTTGCAAGACAATTAAAACCACCTGCAAAGGAACATTCTTTGGTTGCTTGATTGCCCTCTAAGTCACCATGGATTTCGCCTTGTTTATTTCCATCTGAATCAATCCAATATTTACCTACACAATCAGCAGCTTTTAAATAATTATTTTCCGCATATAGATGAAGAATTCCAATTGATTCAAGTGTTACAAGTTTATCTTTTACATCAACATCAATATCATTTGTAAGAACGCCATTCTCGTCGAATGTGTAATCAAGTCCGTCAATTGTAATCGTTTCACTTACAATCTTTCCTTTATCATAGTCAACATAATAAAACTTACCATGATATTTAATAAACCCAAAGATAGGATTTCCGTCTTTGGGTGAATAGTAATATCTTTTATCATTTGGTGTTTGCCACTCTACTTTTAAAACACCGTCAACTGTGCCAAACAAATAATAGAACCCATTTACTTTATTGACACCTTTCAATCTATTTCCTAATTCGTCACAGTAATAGAAATCTCCGTTGTCGTCTTTTAAAAAATCAACGTGTGTATATTCTCTTTCTGAATCCGCCATATGTGTACCTCTTTAAATGTTCAAATATTTTTTTACTTCTTCTGGCTTTGAAACAATGTCTTTTGTATGTTCCCAATAATTGTGGTAGATTGTAGAAAAATCGTTATACATCTCCCAAAAATTATTCTCTTCTAATTCCGACTTTAAATCAGATTCAACGCTTTTTACCAATTCCAAAAGTTCACTAAATGTTGAAACATTAATTTTCATTATTTTTTACCTGAACCTTCTAAGATTGAAACCCCACTAAGTCCCTTTAAATATTCATCTGTTTCCTGAACTGTAGCGATATACAATCTAAATCTTTCCAAAATCAATAACAACTGAGCGATTTTTTCACTAAGATTTAAATCTTCGATTTCTTTTATAAGTTTTTCAATTTCATCAATCTTATCATTAATTTCAACTACTTCAATATCAGAAGAGCATGGATAATCATTTGGAGGTTGTCTTTTCCTAACTGGGATTTCAATAAATAAAATCGTTTTCTTTGATTCATTTTCGTTCGCATCAGTTAAATAAACATAAGCAAAAAGAGGCGTCGCTTCTTCCAAAAACTTATTTGGAATATTAGCGATCACCTCATACTTGTTTTCTTCTTTTGTTCTTTTTACTGTGGATGTTACATTCCAAGTTTTTTCTGTATGCTTGTTGCAAAAATGCACTACAGGCGGTATACTTAAATCATAATTTTCAATATACACGATTAACTTTTGATTTACGTCCCACTGTGTCAGCCAATGGATTGTATATCCACGATTATCTAAACAGGTTGTTTTTATCATTCAATCACCTATTATAATTTTTTATTTATGCTCTCTACTTGCTCTAATATCTTCTTTAATGTATCGTTGTCATCAGTCTGATTTTTTTCAGTGGTATCTTTTGTAGCTTCGTCTGGAGCAGGTACTTCCGTTTTATAAAAACCGTTTAAACCAGCATTCTTTATAATATTGGGATAATTTTTATAAGCATAATCCAAATCCACATCTCCGGAAATACCATTTATATTTCCTTTCCAACTATATTGCCATAAACCATAATCACCAGAATAATCTGACTTTTGCACATCGACATGGGAAAGGAAAATATCATATCTCGATTTTGTATAATCACTGAAATATTGCTGTAATGCAGATTTAAACGTATAAATAGCAGTATAGTATCCAGCTTTTTCTAATACACTGCAAAAGGCATCGCATAAATCATTTGCTTTTGGGAAGCATCTCGATTCCTCAATATCAAAAGCTACCGGAAATTCAAACTGTTTCCCTTTGATAATCTGCAAACATACCTTTGCTTCCTGCTCTGCTTCTGCAATCGTAGTTGCATAGCTATACCAATATGCACCAATTGGAATCCCAAGTCTTTTACATTCGCTGTAGTTTCTTTCAAACTGATCATCAATTTGACTTAACTCTTTCCCATATCCAGCACGAATAATTGCAAACTCAATTTTTCCAGAAGACTTCACTTTATCCCAATCAATCTTGCCTTGTGAATAAGACACGTCAATCCCTTTGAGGATATATTCTGCACCATCACTTTCTTTTTTGACTCCAAAATATTTATAGAAATCATCGGTTATTGTACCAGTGCCATGCACTTCATCTCCTAACCATCGGTATCCTGTTCGGACATCCAGATGCGTGTATTGATAGCTATTTGTAATATTAGCAATTCCGCCAAATCCTAAATCCTGAGCCTTACAACATACCGTCTTGCTGCTAATTGGCTGCCCGTCCTGTCCATAGCAGCAGACATCCGCAGCGAAACCTTTTGTATGCTGTCCACCGCCCGTACCGCCTACGGACTTGTCGTATTCTAGACAACGATAACCGCTTGTCACAATGATTTTACTACAATTCAAAGCAGAATAAAGTTGTTCTAATTTATTTATTAGGCTGCTATCTATCAGAATATCATGAGGTTTACCGCACTGACATTTGAACTCCTGCACGTTAAAATGTGCAGACAATTGGGTCTTATCTTCAAATTGATATGTCGACATGGTTGACTTCCTCCTTTTTTTATTTGTGCTTGTTTAAAACACACAAATCATGCACATTGTTTTTGTGCACATATACAAAAACTACTAAAAAGCATTGACAAGATGCGAAATAAGAGTATAATAAAAATATAAGAAATCATCTTAGTCACCTTTGTAAAAGATGTTGGATTGAAACCATTACTTTTACTATAATTTATAGGCGAATAGTCATATTGCTATAGATTATCAAACACGTCACTCTCCTATAACGGAGAGTGTGGATTCTGGATTTATAAAACCGCTCGACAGTTTAATTACTGTTTAGCGGTTTTATTATTCAATTATAATTCTTTTGATTTCATCAATATTATAAAACACAATACATCCTCTATTTTTTCTCACAATAAAAAAATTCCTATCATAAGCACAATCATCCCATTCGCCTTTGTTCCACTCGACAGTTCTATCTTTCAGTTCCATCCAGATTCTTTCATACTTATCTGTACGTGTTGAAAGACAATCAGGCATTGGCGGATAAGAGGAAGGATAAACTTCATCACAACACGAAAATGTTTTAAACATATTATATATCTCCTTTTAATTAAGGCTGCAACATATTCTTTAAATCTTCAATAGATAATGTAATAATGTCGCCATTAGCATCTACATAAAGTAATTTTCCAGCATTCTGAGCACCTACATTTTTAGACAATGCATAATCATAAACTGCTTTTGAATTTGGTATCTTATCCGAATTATCAATAGAATTAGAAACAGATTCCCACTCTGAATCATTTCCTACTTTGCGGAGGATTGATTTATTAGCAGCGGAATTGTTATTAGAAGGATTATCAAATTTTGTATTCAAATCTGGCAAATTCGATAAATCATTATAATCTCCAGATTCAGCAACAGCAGAAAGATTTGGTTTATTATTCAAGTCTTCATATTCACCTGAAATAGCCACTTTATGCAGTTCGGGAGTGCCCGATAGATCTGAATATTCTCCCGTGATTGCAACCGTAGATAATCCGGAAATATTTTCGTGAGAAATAGTTACTCCGTCTTTTAAATAAAATCCTGTAGCATGAATTTCTCCTACTACAATCAGGTTTCCTTTTGAATCAAAAGAAAACGTATTTTCTCCGTTTGATTTAATTGTAAAGATAGATTCTGCATTTGGATTTATAATAACACTTACATCTTTGCTAAATACACTAAGACCATCTTTATTAAACATGAAACTGTTATCCTTGTTATACATGTTTAACTGTTCACCGATAACGAGCTTGCCGACTATTGTTTCTGCATTTATCCCATAATAGTAGTTTACAGTTCCATCAGCATTCTTATAGTTACAATATCCAATTGCTGTTTTAGCAGTTTCCCAATTGTCGTCTGTCATGTAAATTCCGTTATTTATAATCTTTAATTGTGCATCATCATAAGTATTGTCGTCCTGAACCTGTCTGCACAATAAACCGTTTTTATCGAGAGTAATCGCTTGATCCTTTGATTCAGAAAGAAGTTTGATATTATCTAAATAAACACCGTCTGTAATTATCTGGTTAATTTTATTATCTCCATCTTCACCTTTGCTCGCTTGCCTTTGTACCGATTTATATGAAGTAGCCATTGTTGAAATCTGTTTCATGATTGATTGCTGATCCGAAACACCGTCTGCTATTTTCAAAACATTAGACAATTCCAAATCAATCTCGTTCAAATTGTCATAATCAATTTCATAGCCAATAAGCCGTAGTTTAAAGATAGAGCCGTCAACACGGTATCTAATCCAGTTTCCTACTTTAAAAGAATCAACCAATGGTTTGAACTTATCAATAAGAAGAATGTTCTTTAAAGTAGATACAATTGAATATTGTTTTTCGGACGCTTTATATATTTCTTTCTGTGCAACTTCTATAAACTTATTTGCATTTTCAAATAGTTCAGAGGTTGTAAGTCCCTCAGAAATATAATTGTCGTTTTTATATTCGTCTTCTCTACGATAACAAGAAAACTCTTTTAATAATTCTTCGCCTAAAAAGTTCTCAAGATTTAAGCTGCTATGGACACTCGCAATAATTTTTTCTATTGAATACTGGATACTACGCTCTTTTTCTGGGTCGTCTGGATCTCCAGAAATCATTTTTATATTAGAATCCATTTCGTTCAAAACAGAATCTATTATTTCATTTTTTTTACAATACGGGAGATATAAGTTTTCATACAAACTATTTTCTTCGCTATCCCAGTAAGAACCATTTTTATCCGAAACACCTTGTTGTATCAAGATGTCAATGCACGCAGTGCAAGAATCTTTGAATATTTTCAAATAATCATAACAATATTTTCTTATCTCTGATTCGAAATCTGCGTCATTCAGAGAGAAGATTTCTTTTATATTTGAATTATAACTCACACTTTTATTTAAAGCGTTATCTACTTTCTGCTTTACATAATCTTCGTAATTATCGTTTATATCTAATATGATAGAATCACTTGTTGAATTATCTGTATCGTCATAGCTGTTCTCGATATAAAATTTTCCAGCCCATTTCCATTCACCGTTCTCATCATAGCAATTTGATTCGGTAACTTTCATTTTATACCTATTATCGATAATCGATTTTGCCATAGATTCAATAGAATTTTCTACCGCTATTTTTGATACAGAAGAAAGAGAAGAAACAGAAATAGTTGACTTCATTTTAGAGAAAAGAATTCCCATCTGTTCGGCAGCATTTGTTTCTATCATTTCGACAGACGGCATAAGTTCTGTTTTTAAAAAAGAACAAAAGTCGATGGTATTATAATAATTTTTAATAAGAGAAGGATAACCGCTTACTGGAAAAATAAGTTTTTCAAGGCTCTTGTTATATTCTTTATAATAATCAATAAGCGAATTATAATAATCTATTTTTTCTTTCCCAACGCTCATATCAAAAAATGGGTAAACAGTAGAATACATATTATAAAGATTATTATACTCTTTTATTTTATTCTGTAATTCTTCACTCATGTCCTGTGTCATGTATTCCGGAATTCGCCATAAATAACTCGACCCACTGGGATTACAATTTATAATAGTAGCTGTCATTAAATCATCGCCAGCTTCTAATTTAAAACAGGTTTTTGTAGATTCACTATCTGTTTTTAACTGAATATCTTCTGTGAGTTCATTTGATTCTATAAAAATGCAAGTATCTTCCCCATAGCCTTCTTTGAAATTGGTGCTATTGCATTTAGGGCATTTATCCGTGAATTCCCCTCTGTATCCACAATCATTACAAACTTGTTCAAGATCATAAACAGAAATACTTCTATTTATAGAGCCGTCTTCATTTGTATTAGAATTGAATACAAAAAGGCAACCGATTTCTTCTGCAATTTCTTGCAAGCAATCGTAAATAGATTTGCCATCGAACGAAAATGTTCTTTGTATCTTTTTTAAAGAATTATCAACGTATTCAATAGAATAAGCATACGCCTTTTCCATAACTCTATTTAATAAAGAAATCGAACTATTTTTTTCATCATAAAATACAGTAGGCAATTCATAGTCATCTCTTGCTATATCATTCTCTGTATTTATCTCAGTTGTATAAACCATAAGTTGAGAAAGTTCTGCTATACCTAAATTAGTAGCAGAAACTTTTTTTTGGACTGAATTAGATTCTTGCAGTTCGACCGCTATTTCGAACCACATATCCCATTCTTTGCACCAAATCAACTTGAAATCTTGAATAGAATCCCAAAGATAATCCATAGAATTATTGTCTTTATATTTCTTCACAGAAAAAGATATTTCTGGAGATTCATTCATAACATCATGAACAACAATTTCTTCTGTTAATAATTGCCCAAGAAAATTTCCGCTTCTTGTAGCAAGGATTAAAGTGGGTTTTTCTGGAATACAAGCAGAATCAAAATTTATTTTTATTGCCACAAAGCATCACCTCAATCAAATCCCTATTTTAGCAATGGGCGAATAAACCATTTCTATCTCACATGGTATTGAAATCTGGATCAAATTTCTTTTATCTTTAAACTTGTTTTCAATTCTAAAGAAGTTCCAATTAAAATCGTTTTGAATTTTATGAGATTCTAAAGAGGACTTTATAACAGGGTAATCCATTTCAATCACTTCCCCTGCTTTACAATTTTTAATAATAGTATCACGCTGAACGAATATGTTGCTTATTTTTAAATCTCCATCTTGTTTTATTGTAATTTTGGTTTTAGGATATATAAACCCTTCATCGTCCGAAATAGAATAAAAATTCTCTACTCCATTTTCTACTTCATTTTTTATATTTATAACAGTATCTTCCATGACACCGAATGGTCTATTTGTAATCATCTCTAACTCCAGTCCAATCACATTTCCATTTCTTATAATGCGACTCATGTTGAATGTAGCTTCGTAGTAAACATTAAGATAATCATCATCAAATATTTTAAACTTATGAAATCCTTTTCTACAAAGCCATGATGCCATATCTCGAACTTCATCTACAGTAATATTTAAATCTTCTCCAGTACATGGATTTTTGCAAATCTGAAATGTAGTAGTTAAAGTAGATTCGTAGTTTGCAGTTAGGGTATAGTTTACATCTCCATTATAAAAAGGCGATGTTTCCATATTTATCTCTGCACCATTCTCAACCGTATCTATTTTAGATTTGTCAAAACTACATAGCATAAAACCTTTATCGCTAAGATTTAAGCCATCGTATTCAAAATCATATGCCTTCATTTAATCACCATGTCTATGGAATATGTTGTACCATTTTCTGTATTTTATATCCTTTAATGTAGACTTTAAATCTTTAATCAAATTATCCAATTCGCTTTCTTTTTCTTCTATATTTGCGAGATTATCTTTAAAATCTAAACGTAAAGACTCGAAATTGTTTAATAAAATCGCCATTTTATTCCTGTATTCTTCTTTTAAATTTTTATCTTTTTCAAGTTCGTTTGAAAGTTGGATTATCTTGTATTCCAATTCTTCATTTCTTTTCGATAAAACGGAGATTCGTTTTTCTTTTCTCATTATATTCTCCTATAAATAAAAGCAGAGCATTTGCCTAAACAAACACTCTGCTCAATTATTAAGACTTATATTTTTTAAGACTACTTCCACCAAACATTCTATCTGTTGTCATAGCACGAACCATAGATTCAAAACTCTTATCTCTTTGCAATGCTTTTTTAAAATCATCGTAATTTTTTACATTTGGCAAATTGATCTGAACAGATAGATCGTTATTATTGACCGTAGAATAACCATTCAAACTCTTAATAGGCACATCTTGCTGAGATGATTCTTTTCGATATAAATCAAATAAATCCACAGAAGACTTACCGAATACGGAATCTGATTCAATAACGATTTCCTTCTGATTCACGGGTATCAATATATCTCCATTGCTTCTTTGGATTATCCCCTGTTCTGAAATAGAATTTGAATTATTCAGCATAGAAGAATTGTTTAAAATTGATTCTGAAATATCAGAAAGATCTTTCGTCATATCAATAATAGATTGATATATTTTCTCTGTTGTATTGGAAACCTTTGTTACTTCGTCATTCCATTTTTGGTAATCATAATACTTCACAGAATTTCCAATATCGGAATTATGCCATATGTCTTTCATTTCATCTGAAATAACAATCCCTAATTTTTCTGATATGTTATCTATGCTATCCCGAATGCTTCCTGAATTATCGTTTATCAAATCTATCATATCGGAAATAAGCTTGTCTATGTCATCCAATCTGGCATTTAGTATATCTTCATATTCAGTGTACAAATCAGACAGTAATTCTTTTTGATCTGAAATATATCTTTCATACTCCATATCCTTTAAATTATCTTTTTCATCTGACAGAGAATTTTTCAATTCCTGTATCTTTAATCGAGTTTCTTCTGAATCATCATTTTGATACGCAAGCAACTGCTTTTCAATTGAATTAATAGTCTTCATCTGATCTTTTATTTTCTTTTGATAGTCATAAAGATCTTTCTCTGAATCCAACGCATCATTATACTTGTCAATCAATTTTTGAAGATGATCTAACTCTTTCTGAATTCCTTGCTTAACAAGTTCAACTATAGCAGATTTTTCTTCTTTTGCAGAAAGAACTATTTCACGTTGCAATTCTAACAACTCAGACTTTCTTTCTATGAGTTCTTTATCATAAGGATTTTCGGCTAACTGTTTTTGAATTTCTTCAATCTCGTTAGCATACTTCCTTGCCTGCTCCATATAAACATTATAGTTTAATCCATGAAGCCCCATAGTAGATAACCCTTGTTCAGTAAGAGAACCAATTTCTTCGAACAAATCATTCTCGCTGAACAAGTCTATAAGGTTGTCTGCTTCATCCGTGATTTTAGACATTCTATCCAAAATCATATCAAAAGTATCCCATTTAACTTCTCTAATAGAATTAGCATAATCGAGAATGGATGTTTTCGACTCTTCGATAGAAACAGTTACCTCATCGATAGAATTCTTCATCTCATACCATGCTTCACTACCTTCTTTAATCGTTCCACTGTTTACAGCCGTATCTAATGCAACCTGTAATTTATCTCTTTCTTCTATGAGCTTTGAAATATTTTCCTGCTCCTCTTGAATGAGTTGCTCATAAAATTTTGACGTAGTGATATATCCCTTATTTTCAAATTGATTGATATACTCCTCGATCAAAGATTTTCTATTGTCCAGTTCGGTTATAAGTGCATCATATTCTGTACCGATATTGTCAAAAGCAGTTTTGTATAATTCAGCCTCTGTTTCTTTTAATTGATCGATAGCATCTTTGCAGTCAAGTGCCTTTTCATACCACTGCTTATATTCTTGAATTTTATCGTACAAATCTTCATTTGTAATTTTTTCAATATCAATTGTACCATCTCGAACTTTTTTAGCATACACTTCTGATAAGCCTACTGAATTTGCTTCTTTGATATATCTATCATAAGCCTTCCCTTGCAGATCGATTTCATCTCGAACTTTCCGAATTTCATTTACGAGATTTTTGTTACGCTCCGTCCAAAGAGAATATACACTTTCAGCCTTTAATTTTAACCGAGATATAATTCTTTCAATTCTATCAATTGCAATTTCAATCCAGTCAACTGTTTCTTTGAACTCTTTTTCAGTAGAAGTAGAGCTGCTTCCGGATGAACTACTGCCAGATGAACTTGAACCGCCACCAGAGGAACTGCCACCTGAAGAACTTGAACCGCCGCCACTGCTGCTACTTCCACCTCCGCCAAAATTACCGCTACCACTGGAAAAAGAACGACCTCTTCTTCTTGAAGCGGTAATTTTTCCTTTAGATAAAAGTTCTTTTGTTTGTTCAGCATTAAATATAATATCGCCCTTTTGATAACGAACAAACTCAGCAGAATCGTCTCCTATTGTATAATAGTGTCCATTCCGAACAAGAAGTTCCTGCCCTAACTCGCCAACAAGAGCAGTTCCAGAATCTTTAATGCCCCAATTACCTTTTACAAATGAATGCCCTGTAATAGCAGTACCATCGGCAGATGCAGTTCCATTTGATTTAGTGGGTCCTATAAAATTACTGTTGTTTGTTGTCTGATTAACAACTATGTTAACGGTTTTACTGTTAGGTAATTTATTGATGTCATCCAACAAACTCTTAACGTAACTATAACCATTAACGACAGCGGAAACCGTGGACATCTTTTGGTCTGGAACTCTTCTGACAGTAGAAGACAGATTAGCAACAGCACTTGTTCCGTTTACGTTTGCATTTACTCGTGCTGTTTTATCCGGAACTCTTCTAATAGTTGCAGCTAAATTAGAAACCTGATTTTGTCCTGAAACAGAAACGTCAACATTTACTTTTCGAGATTCCACCTGCATAGTGTTTGCAGCTATGCCTAAAGAACCAGTCCAAAGATTTCTATCTCCTACTTGCTGAACAGTAGCGATATTTACCGTTTTTGTAACAGGTTTAGCAATATCATCAAGCTGCTCTTTTCCATTGACTTGAAGATTATCTTGTGTGGTTACTTCTTTGCCATCTAAATTGTTAAGTTCTTCTTCTGCGTCTGATACATCGGCATCTACATCGACCTTTACGCTGCCTTCTGCAATTTTCTTCTTAATTGTTTCAGCATCGTCTGTTTCTTCAAATCCCAATGCAATCTTGACACTCGAAGGCAAACTTGCAATTTTTTTCGCAAGAGTATTTACTTTTGATTCCGCATCTGCTAAGTCTTTTCCATCGATACCTTTTAATTTCAGCGTTTCAACATTATTAACAGCAGTTTGATATTCTTGTAGTAATCCAACTGCTTTACCCATACCACCGCTTAATTTGTCGGTATCAATGTACATGAATGCTGGTTGTGAAGCTAACTGTTTCTTTTGAATAAGATAATCTAACTTAGCATTAGCATCTTCTAATTTCGCTTCTTTAACGTCAGGATCAATATCGCTGGAATTTATTTCATCAATTAAACCAAGGGCTTTCTTGATTTCAGAATCAACATCATTCGTATCTATATCAATATCAACAGGTTCTTGCCCCATTGCTTTCAAAGCATTATCTGCTTCATCACAAGCAAGTTTTAATTTATTGATTTGAGTATAAGGATTATCAAGTTTCATAACGAAATCATATTCCGTTAATTCTCTTAGTATAGCCTGTACCGCTTCTACACTGATTCCTAATTTCTTAGCGACATCTTCATCAGTACCGATACCAAAATCAATTGTCCAATTCCCGTTTTTATCTACGCTTGCAAGAGCAGGATCTATCTGATTTACAGCTTTAAGGAAATTTAATGCACCGTCTGAACCTTCTTGAAAGAAATCCATAGCGGTATAAGAAGTGCCTTCAATAGTTTGATGTAGTTGTTCCCACGCTTCACTTGCTTGTTTGCCAGTATAAATTTCTTTACCACTGAGCAGGCTAACATAAGAAATAAAATCGTCTGTATTAGTTTTTCCTGAATCATATTCTTGCTGTGCAGTTTCAATATAATTACGCATACTTTGATACATAGCACCTTCGTTTTCAGTCGATTGTGCTTGTACCCATTTATTATAAGAAGAAGTTAATCCTTCATACTGAGTTGCAAGAGTTGATACTTCATCAATTTGTTTAGAAAGGCTATTAACTTCACTTAACTTAGAATTATATTCATCAGTTCCCTTTGTCATATGAGACAGTTGTTCAGCCGCTGTTTCATACTGGTCTGTAAGAGATAATAGTTCGCTTTGGAAATTAGATTTCGTTAAGGCTTCTTGCTGTGCTTGAAGCTTTCTCATTTCCTGTACATTTAAATGAATACCATTTGCTGTTTTCTCAAACAATGCAGATTTATCATATCCACTTAAACCAGAAAACATAGAGTCTACATTTTTTATATCGCTGGAAGTAAGCCCAGTTCCTGTAACTGAATTTTTTACAGCTGAGTAAAAATTATTGAATTGTGTGGTAGCATCTTCAATATTAAAAAGATCACTAAAGTTAAGACCGTTTAATTGATTGAATTGGTCTTTTAATAAACCTAAAGCTTTACCTGCTTCTGTAGAACTTCCACCAACTTCTTGAATACGAGAGTCGAATTCAGACATAGCAGATGAATTTGTTGAATTCATCAATTCTAATATCTTATTTTTTAACGCATCAGTATCATTGATGTATGGAGCTAATTCTGGAAACTGCATAGCCAGATTATAAATTCCATCTTGGTCTAATGTACCATTTGAAATTCCCAGAAAACCTTCTTTAAGTGAAGAAAGAGCCGTAGAGTAATTTTCAAGAGTTTTCTGGAATCCGGAATCATCAGTATTATTCATGATGGCAATAAAGCTATCCCATGAATCTTCGGTTGTCATTCCCGTATTCTTGAAGGCTTCTAACTCTTCTTTCCACTTTGTTAAAGTCCACAATGCAGAATCATCAGTTCTAACGCTTATCTTATATACAAGGTCTTGATCTTCTTCTGATAAGCTATCAATCCAATTTGAAACCTTGTCATACTGTTCAATATCATTAGAATCTTTTATTTTATTCTTTACAGAACTTATTTTATCCGCAATTGAAATTGTTTCTTTTGTAGCTTCCGCTTCCGCTTCTGATAATGCATTAAATCCGTCAGTTAATTGTTGTATCGTTCCAGAGGAAACAAGATTATCAATAATACTTTCTGCATCTTCTTGTGAACCAGTAAACAAATTATTGTTCATCAGTGCAGACGCATACATGCTCCGAATTGACTTATATCCTTCTGCGGTGCTTGTATCAATTCCTTCTGGCAGATTTTCAAGACCTTTACGAACTTCTATTTCAGCAAGCAGCTTATTTAAATTCTCAGTTTCTTCGATATACTTTTCATAATCGGCTTCGATCTCAGACATTCTGGATTTCGCATTATTATAAAGCTGATTTTCATTTAGATCATTTTGAGAAAATCTGCCGGATGATTGTTCTTTGTCGAACCACTCGATAATTGATTTAAGATTATTATATGCTTTAATTGCATCATCTACTGTTTCTATTTTTCCATCAAAAATAGAAAGTCCTGTTTGCGAAATCCCACCCCAACTTGATGATGTTTTTGTTAGACCTAACTCTTTTGATATTTCATCAACAAATTTATTATTTTTTGAAGTACCAAATATAGACGATCCCATATTAATTTCTTTTTTGCCTATTCCTTTAAAATCGTCTACGAATAAATTAGCAGCATCATTCCATCCATTTTGTGCGTCATTAACAGATTTTTGAAGATTATCAAGTACAGCATTATTAGCAACATCGTTTATAGCATCACTATATAACCCGTATTTGTTAATAAGGTTATCAATCTCGCTCTCTTCCATTCCGAGGGCAGACAAAAGAGAAGTTGTTGCATTTGCCAAATTTGTTTTTGATTCAGCAGTTCCATCATAAGAATTTCTTGCGGATTGATATTCAGAATAAAGAGATTGAATGTTATCTCTATTTGCTTTGGATTCATCAGCTTTATCAATGCCAGCTTGCCAACTCTCTCTTCTTTCTTGTCGATAATTGTTGTATGCACTATAAATTGCTCCAATACCCACTGCGGCAACAGAAGCGATAGAAGCGATGCCATTCAAAGATTTGAGCCAACCTGTTACTTTACTTCCACTGTCTTTCCAAAATCCGCTAAATCCATTTTTAGATATATCAGAAAATACACCCTTTAAGGTTTTTAAGTTTCTAACAACTTGCGTGATTATAGTAGTAATTCCAAGTGTACCAATTGTCCCTACGTTATGCGTTAATTTATTTACTATATTTAATATAGAAGTTAGAAATGAAATAGCACCCTTTGCAGTTCCAGATTTAACAAGGTTGTTTGCCAATTCTGAAAAAGTAGCAGAAAGCTTCTTTACTTTCCCTTCAATAGAATCAGCATAAGTTCCATATTCTTTTAATGCTGAACCATCTGAATTTAAAGCACTATCTACCGCATTTTCTGCTTGCTTCCAGTTTCCCAAAAGTGCTGCTACTTCGTTCGCACGATTCTTACCAGCAATTGTTTCAAGCAAATCTGCTTGTTCTGTATCTTTTAATTTCGGATAAACAGCAGCAATTTCTTTTAAAATTTCATATGTAGATTTAAAAGCACCTGTTGAATCATCAAAAATATTTACCTTGCCATGCGTAAGATTTAAAACCTGAGTTTGCATCTTAGATATAGATACTACATTTTCATCTACATCTTCACCGAGTTCTTGAAGATCACCCTTCATCAATCTGTTACTTTCCCACAAGGCATGTGGTACTGACCATGTATAGCATGGCGAATAGTCATTTCTGGCTATTTCTCATACTTCATTTTATTGGGATTATAATATGAGTTCGGACTGTATATTACCCAACTTAATAAAAAGTAAGGGGATAACTTCGGATTCAATGTTACCATAAAATCCACCGCAGTCTCTTGGGATTCTTATAATTATTTTTATTTAATCATAATTATAAGTCTTTCCTACGTCTCTGGTTTCCCATAACCATTTGACATATATAGTTATCCTCCGTGTTTTATGCGTAACACGGCATACAAACTTTCCTTGTATGGAGGCATAAAAGTTTACCTCTTAAACGCATGCTTACAATTTTTAAAGCATTACCTGCTTTATCAGGATCTTGTATAACTTCCGACATCGCCGTTGCCATGCCAGCTGATTCTTCAAATGTATTTCCTGCTAATGCTAATGCAGATGCACTTCGTTGTAGTGCATTACCTACCTGCTCTGAGTTAATAGCGTAATTATTACCAAGCTCATTGTAAACATCTACAATGTGGGTCATAGCAGCTGTAGCATCATCGCCATACATTTCTTGCAACTGACTTTGAAAACCTTTATAAGCAGTCACCATGTTTTCAACAGCAGTGTTATAATCAATATCAGCGATATGCTGATACATAGAACTTATTTCCGCCAATCCCATAGACTGGTCAGAATCAAATCCTAATCTTGCCCAAGCAGCTGTAGAATTTATCATATCAGACAAAGTAGAACCATATTGTTTTGCAGATTTCGTCATCTGGTCATACATCATTGAATACTTCGTTCCGGTTAAATCGGTAACTCTGTATAACTCTGTCATAGACTTATCTACATCTGATACTTCTTGGAATACTTTAATTACACTATCAAAAGCAACCTGAGATAAAAATAAAGAATTAAGATATTTGAACAACGAACCTACTTTTGTAGCAAATTCGGAAAAAACATTCGTAGAACCTTTTACTGCCTGATTTACCGAACCGAATTTAGAACTAATCTCTGTGAATCTAAGGCTGCTCATAGCTGTTTCAGCACTTTTTAGTTCCTTACTATATGCAGCTAAATCTTTACCACTATCGCTATATTTAAATTTAAGTCCGTTATTTTTAAGAACGGTGTCTATTTTATTCGCTAAATTATTTCTTTGTGACATCGTAGCAAATGTAGACATCGTATCTTTTGCATTAACCTTTAATTCTTTGAACTTTGCAACAGCTTCATCTAATGCAAAAGCAGAACTAATGTTAGGAACTCTGCCTTTTAAATTTTGTAACTCAGTTATCCAACTTGTTAATTTCTCATCTTTACCTAATCCGTTTATTTTTCTTACATAACCGTCAATATCACTCATTAAAGAACTTTTCTTCGTATCTAAAGAAAGGTCTTTTTTTAAATCAGAAAATTGAGTTTTAAGCTGTACGAGTTTCTTAGAATCGACATTTGAAAGCTGGCTACTAATTGCAGCAATTTGTCTTGCATAATCAGTTCCGAATTTTGAATCTACGCCAGAAAAACTTACAACCTTTTGCAATCGTTCAATGTCTTTCATAAAGGATTGAACAGACGTAGAAAGAGAACCTTTTGATATTTGCGATGTTAAACTTTTCTTTGTAGAATTAAACTTAGAACTTAATTCAGTGAATTCAAGTCCACTCATAGCAGTACTAACATTTCTTAATTGTCTACTATATCTTTGCAAATTCGCTATGGCATCAGTATTCGTAGAACTAAAAAGATTTTCTTTCATCACGGTGTCTATTTTATTCGCTAAATTATTTCTTTGTGACATTGTAGCAAATGTAGACATCGTATCTTTCGAATTAGTTTTTAGCTCTCTAAATTTTGTTATAGCTTCATCTAATGCGAAAGTGGAGCTGATATTAGGAATTCTGCCTTTTAAATTTTGCAGTTCCGTTATCCATCTTGTTAAACTTTCATTTTCGCCCAGCCCATTTATTTTCCCTAAAAGACTATCGATGTTCCCCATCAAAGAACTTTTCTTTGTATCCAAAGAAAGATCTTTTTTTAAATCGGAAAATTGAGTTCTTAATCGTCTGAGCCCATTAATATCAACTCTCGATATTTGATTGTTTATTTCCGAAATTTGTCTTGCATAGATAGTTCCAAATTTTGAATCTATTCCAGAAAGATTTATAGTTCTCTGTAATCTATTCACATCTCTTTCAAGTGATCTTGAAAGAGATGTGATATTATTTCTTGAATTTCTATTTGCAGTATTTCTAACTACTGTTTGACTTATATTATTAATAGCATTGTAATTAGCAGTAGATAAAGTTTCTCTCAACTGATTCTGTATGCCATTTAAATTGCTTGAATCTAATTGTACTCTTATTCTAACTGGAGTATCGCCTATTTTATTTATTTCATTCTTTATATTAGATAAAGCGGATGGATCTAATTCTAACCCAAGCAATGCTTTAAATTCAGTGCTCATTATATCTTCCTTTCAGTTCTCATAATGAACACTGATATTTATTCAATATGAGAATTTTCATCTTTCAATGCATCTTTAAGTTTATACAAGCTTTTCCATTTCATATCTTTTGCTGTATTATCGTTATAAATATCGACAAGTGTATCTGAACTCCATGACTGTAATTCTTGAACCAGCTGTTTTTCTAATCCAATTTGCATTAAATAGCTGCACCAAAAATGTCTACCTGCATGAGGATACCAATGAGAATTTAAAACATTATCCCATTTATTCATCCAACTTCTAATCGTACCTAATTCAGCCGGACTCCCATCTTTTTTTATAAAAATAAAATCATGAGAAACTCTGTTCTCTTCCATAATTCTATTTCTTTTCGGTAGCCATTTTTTGTAATAAGGCAAAAACATATCCTTTATAATATAACGTGGAATATATTTTCCGTTTACGCCACGACCTTTTACTTTAATTTCTTCTGTCGTTTCCAAAAATAATCCATCAAATGCAGTATGATTTTCATCTATCATAGTTGTTTTAAATCGGATTAACTCGCTTGCTCTTGAACCAGAAGCCATGATCAAAGCCAACAAGCATTCTTCATTTACCAGATTTTTTTCGTCAAGCCATTTCATTAAAGAGTCCAGTTCTTCTTTTTTAAAGACTGATTTCTTTCTTACCGTTTCTTTTGGTAACTTTTCAATTTTCTTTACTAAATTTCTAAAATTAGGATAACGGTCATCATATATGTTTTCTATCCAATTACTAAAGCTTGAAATACAGCTATGCATCTGAGCATATCTATTCGATCCCCATTTCAACTCTGTTACACAATAATCAAAGAAATCCATTATCATAAATTTTTTCATATCAATAAAAAATATATTTTCATTTTCAAGAAGATTCCATGTAAAAAATATAATCAGATTTGACTTATAATTCTCAACGGTTTTAGGAGATCTTTTTGTGGATAGATTTTTCAGGAATCTATCCATCAATTTTATATTATCTTTGTTTATTTTTTCTGTGTTTTCTTTTGATGTTATTATTTTTCGGTATGTTTCTCTTCCTGACAAATATTTCACCTCATTTTACTGGTATACCAGCCGCAACCAAAGACTGTTTCAAAATATTTATCATATCACTATTCAAAACAGATTCGCTTTCATCCCATATTGCCGTACCAGCTACGTATCCGCCATGAGAGCCAGTCATTGCCGCATTCAGCGTTTTTTCAGCAGACCACCCTCTATTCGGAATCGGTTTTCCATTTACCAATTTCATTGAATAATCTAATCTTGATGCATCAAAATAAATTTCCGCTTGGTATCCATTTCCCGTAGAAATTATTTGAGATTCCACCAAAGAAGATAAAAGCTGATAAGTACGCTCGTACATAGACGGACTGAATTCAGAATAATACTTTTTTAAGAATGTAGATATTACATTATAAGCTTTCTTTTGAGCTTGTTTGACAGCCGTTTCCATATGCTTTATCAAATACGCTTTTATCTGTGTTGTATTAGTAAAAGCCATTACTTTTTATCCTTTAAGAACAAATCCTTATGGTTGCCGAATAAGTCAATAATTTTTTCAGGTTCAAATTCTTTTGAGAAGTCAGAAAATTTATCGATAAACTCAATGAAAGCATCGGAGCTAATTTCAGAAGTCATTTTAGTAATATTGTTCAAAATCTTTTGAACTGAATCCAAAATTGTATTATCACTATAACCAAATAAAGCATCTACATTTTTTTGTAAATCATCAATAATTTCTTTTTTTACATTTTTCTTAATTTCATCGATAATATCCGTATTATTGACCAGCATATAAATTCCATCAAAATCATCTACAACCGATTCTGTATCATAATTCGTAAAAAACTTAATCAATGCGAATTTAAAAAAGGTATCTTTTGCCATAGGAATCTGTATACAATCATTTGCTTCGCAGTTCCCATAAACCGTCTTCACAAAAAGAATTTTTTCAGAAGGCAAGATGTCGGTTCTAATTTCAATATTCACAGTCTTATTATCCATTGCAATTCTCCTTATAATCATCTAAAAATTTTTTTATGTCCCACCGATAATTTACACGTTTCTTTTCGCCAGCTATTTTGACACAATCATTCAAAAGCAAATCTACTTCATTGAAACTTTGCTTTTGAATTTTTTTGCTCATAGAATAAAAAGAGTTCGCTTCTTGAAAATAAGTTCTCTCCGTGTCATTCTTTTTATCTCTAAAATTAAACACAAAGCCAGCAACAACATTTTTATAATTAGAAAATTTCAACAAAGACTTTATTTGATGCTTGTGTATCATTTTCTTTTGCTCTTCATTTGAATCTATATTTTCAAAAGAGATAGATTTATTACATGTCGTTTTCAATTCTAAGCAGTATAATAATTGACTTCGTGTATCAAACAAGAAAAAATCACAGGGGTTATCCCAAGAAAATTTACTGTTCATCTCCTTTATAAATGATTGGGATGAATCTTTTAAGCGATACACAAAACAATCTGCTGGCACACTCAAATAAAATTGTTGTTCAAATTTTTTACCTACATTCATATTTAAATACCTATAGTAAAAATAAAGGGGAGAAACGTAAAACAGAACATTTCTCTTAACGTTTCTCCCCTTCTTAAAATTCTACTTTTATTTTCTTTTATTTCTTGAACGAACTGGTTTTACTTCTTCTACCTGCTCCGAACATTCAGAAATAATGTCTTCTATGATACCTCTTACATTTTCCTTGAAAGAATCTTTCTCAGATAAATCCACATTCTTCAATCTGTCATAAGTTTCTTTTTTTGTGTAAACGCCAGATGAATACCCGTGAATAACACTATATACCTTATAATGTCCTGTCGTGCAAGTATGGAGTTTCCATGTGTTCGTTTCAGGTTTACTACACGGTAAACATACATAATATCCTTTACCGCAAATAGCACAAGTGCAATTATTTTTCATCAAATCACTCGCTTACTCAGCAACAATAATTGTGAAAAGTTCATCATTCTCTTCATCACAATAATCTTTCAGCATATCAATTTCAAAAGGGTGCTTGCCAGTAGAAGTCAGGGCAAGTTCAATTGATTCCGGATTCAATTTAGATCTATTTGCAACAATGATACCAGAGTATAGTTTGTTATCATCGCACTTATCACGGAAATAACAATAAACACGAGTTCTAACTGTTGACGGGAATTCAGAAGCCTTGTTTACAATCTTCATTGCGTTTTCAGAAGAATATTCATATTCTACGTAAACCTTGCCAGAAGTTACCGTTGTAGGAACTGTAATTGTACCATCTTCGGCAATCAAAAATTCTGTAGCGGAAGCAGCAGAACCAGCAGTATAAGCTTTACCAAGCTGCCCTTTTTCAACAACATAAATCTTTGTTACCTTTGAAATATCTGCTGGCTTATTTTTCATCTTTACCTTACCATTGTCAATATCCAAAAGATCATATGTAGGAACAATAATCTGATTCTTATTATCTGCAACCTGCTTCGTAGTACCGTACTGAGCAGCAGCCAGATTCAAAGAAATCAGAGAATTGGTAGCAGAAAACTTTGCCTGCTTATTCTTATACAATCTACTAATCGGAGCACCCTGTGCGTCCGTTACTTCATCCGCTTCGGAAGTACAAGTAAGGGTCGGATCTTCCAGCTGCGTCAGTCTACAGATAATATCTTTACCAGTTTCATAATCAGAAAGTGTTAAAGACCGAATCTTATCAAGAATCAGTTCATCTTTATTCAGCATTTATTTTTCTCCTTTTTAATAATCACCAAAGCAATCAAGCCTTGATTTATCTATTCCTTTCAAGCTTGCGAATCCTGCATATGCACCTTGCATTAAAAATTCAGCATCTTGAATTTTTCTTGTTCTTCTTACATAATCGAGAACCATATTAATTTTCATATCCCAGACAGATTGAAATGCCCCAACATTCTTTGCAACAATAGTGGAAATGATAGGAATCAAAACGCTTTTATACTCTTGATTTTTTCTCATTTCGCATTCATCTCTATCATCTTCTATCAAATCCATTTTTGTTCTTTCGTTTGCTGGCATTTGATTATTTCTCTTAAACATGTGTATCTTTCTAACTGTTTCTACTATTTTTAGATAAATCAACTTGTCAATAACAATGTCGTCTTTTTTGTTGTATAAAATTAAATCGCCATTCAACTTTGATTGCATCAGTTCAAAATCAGCTAAATCAATATTCAATACCAACGACATTGGATTCTCTAACAATTGAGCCAGTTCCGATTCGTTAAATTTATCTTTTTCATCGCTCGTCATAATTTTCTCATAAAGAACCTTATGACTTTGACACATACCTTTAATGACAGTTAGAAACAATTCATAATCAGAAATCTTTGTATAATCTATTTCATTCTTCCAGAGTTCCCATTTTAAATCAGCACCAACCGCAGTAATATTTCTTACAGCAGAAAAATATTTTCTTTCACCAAAGTCTATGATTTCATCTATCGTAGGTTGTTTTACCACGATTCCATTCCCTATAGGAATATCTCTACCTCTGTAAACTTTAATATCATCTACTTCATAAGCCATAAACTAATCCTCTAAGTCGCAAAGAGAATCATTTATATCGATACAACTAAAGACCATTTTTCTATATAAAAAATCCATCTGAAACGAACCTTCTATATTGCTTTCCAAGACAACCTTTCCAATTCCAAAACCGCTCTCACCATTTATTTTTTCGTCAATTAAACGAGAAATATAATCGTTTCTGTTTTCAGTAATCTTCGGAATATTGTCTACATACATATGTCTTTCGTGCGATATAATCCATATCTCTAATGTAGGTTTCACATACACAGAGGATCCGGATATGACAGATGGTATGTGAACTTGAATAGTGATAAACGTACCGACTTTATTTATCGTAAATGGATTTTGATTAAAATTAAAAATAGATGTATTTATAAGTTCTTCTGGTTCAGAGCATTCCGTGTTATTGATAGCCGACACAATCTCAGAATCTCTTATAAAATCCCTAATAATTTTTCTTTTTATTTTCCCAATAATAGAACTATTTGCCATCAAAACAACCTTCCTATTTTTATAATAAGATAAGACGAACTGTATTCGCCTTTCTCATCATGAAGGCACAGCTTAAATTCATCGTCTACTAAAAAATCATCATCGACTCCTATTTCTATATAATTGTCTTTTATAGAAATATTTAGCCTATCTGCATAATCATATATAACTTCCCAACTACATTTAACCTCATCTGATTCCACATTTCCAATAAAAAAACGACCATAAAATCTTTGGAATGAACCACCTGATTTTATAATCGTAGTCTTATAATTTATTTCTGAATGTTTATCAGATCCACTTGAATCCTGCTCTTTCTTGTCAATATAATCACAAATACCTAAATCAGGTCTATCAGTTTCGCTGTCTTCTAAGCTTTCAAGCAAAGTAAGTTTTACTATTCCCTTTTTACCATAATTGTAAGATGTCGTATCGTTTTGAGTAAGAACAAAAGAGGTTGGATTTTTAGTTGCTTTATCCAAATAAAATCTTTTTGGAGAACTGAGGCTGCAAGTATTCCCGTCACACGGAAGCCTTATAGCATGCTGAGAAGAACCTATCGTAAATTGTCTATTAGTACTTTCGCCAGAGTTATATTGAGTTGAGTTTGAATCGTAGCATGGATATTCCAAAATATCTCCAGATTCATTTTGCCATTTTAATATCCAATTACAATAGCAAAGTTTTCCTTGAAAATGCGTTTCATCAATATCGAAAGATTCAATACACATCAGATACAAGTCAAGCTGAATATCATAAAGAACATCCCCTACTTCAATTGGTGTATTCATGCATGTTTGAAACTTGACCGTCATTCCATCAGAAACAGAATATTTCCTCCCATAAAACCGAATATCTATGGTAGGTTCGTTTTCATAATCTTCTGGCTTTAACAGCCCTAATTTCCAAACGAAAACTCTTTTGTATGAAGGGTCATCTTTAAATACTTCCTCTATCAGTTTACGAGAATTTCTAATTAACTCACCTTTTAAATTATTGCCTGATATTTCCATCTTATCTCTAAAACGATCTATATAATTCATTTCCGTAAATTAACAGACAAAATAGATTTGTTTTTATCTGTTACTCCATTCCATGAATATTTCATAAGCAGAGATTCATTCTCACGAATAAAAGTGTCATGCATATCGAGCAATTTATCAAGATGGTTCGCAGGCGAAAAAGCATTAAAATCGGTCGAGCTTAAATTTACTTTGAGTAGGCTCGGAGTCCGTATATACTCCGAGTCCGTATACTCAATAATCATGAAATTAGATAAAATTTCAATTTCAGAATCCGTAAGATCAGAATTAAAAACTTCTTTATCTTCATCTCTGTCTAAGAGGTTTGTTTTGCAAACATGAAATTTAACAATGGCAGGAAGCAAAAAATCATGAAGATATTCCTTTACTTCACTATCTGTCATAATGGGAATATTATAATCTTTAAATTTAAAAAGAATATTTTGATATAATTTGCTATAAGGTGTAGACATGTCATCTCACCTCTTTTATTACTTCATCAAATCAAGATTAAATTTTCTACTCAAAGTTCTGATAACAAAGAAATCGACAATCTCTCCGTTTTCAACAGCAGCAATAATTCTACTGAACAATGCAAACTTCAAGTTTGAATTTCTTGCATTCATAGATTCAATTTCTTTACAAATTTCATCGATATTCTCTTTTGTATAATTCTTAATATCAATTAGATAGTCATACTTCTTATACAGACGTTCAAGATTCAATTTCTTTACTACATTAATATCCTTCGGTCTAACCCAAAGATTTTCAAAATATCCTCTAAAATTTCTGTACATATCCTTTACAGAAGAGAACGGCATCAGCTCTTCATGACCGATTTCGTCCCATCTATAATAGTCACCGTTCTTATTATCTTTATAAGAAACATTTGGAATAAGTGACACCATTATGACATCATCAGAATCGTTAATTTCTGTAGTCGTTTCTTTAACAGGCTGTTCAGCAGAATTCAAAACAGCTGTCTCGGCATCGGTTGTTTTTCTCGGTCTTGCCATTGTAATTTCACCTCTTTAATAAAAATAATTATAAATCACGCAAAAGTAAATACGCCAAAATAAGCAGGCATAACAATACCAAAACCAACCGCAGTCTGAATCTGAATATCTACAGACATATCATTTCTCCGAGCACCTTCTGTATCCATAGAAGTTCTCGTATCGCCATATACATCCAGCTTAATCGGCTTAACATCAGTACCCAAAATAAACAGCTTCTTGTTATCCAAAGCTGTTTCAAATGTACCAGATTTCAGTGTCTGAGGAATTACCATCAGCTTGTTGCCTTCCCAGTTGCCAATGCTTCCATTCATAGCCTTAGCTTCCTTCTGAGTTTCAGCAAAAGTCTTATCCGGTACAATACCTGCCAATGTACGCAAAGCTCCCTTTGTTCCAGCGATTGTAATGCTATCATAACCGCCTGCTGCCTGAACCAAATCTACGAGTTCGCCGACAGCCTCTTCACTATTACCAGTCTTAGAAAATTCAGCAGGTACAGCTGTAGCAACATTCTGGAAACAAGCATAGATTCGATCCTGAATGTACTTATTGAAAGACTTGTATATCTTATCCATCAGCTTGTCCAAAGTTGTAATGCCAAGCAAGAATCTTTCCAAATCTTCATACACATGAATATACAGCCATTCTTTTGGCAATGTAAAAGATTCACCAACATCCAACAGCTGTCTGTTTGTATCCCAATGATTTCCTGCAAAAGAGGAAACGGTCAGCAATCCGCCTTCTGAATAAAAAGAACCTACTTCGCCAAGTGCACGATTTCTTATTTCTACAAATTCACTCATAAACGGACTGTTAATAACATCTTCACCAAGAGCTGTATTAACAATTTCTTCGGTAATTTCATAAATCAAAGTATTGTTTCTACGCACTGCCTGATACAAGGTTTTACCGCCGAGAATATCTTTATTAATTTTATCACGAAGATAATTTTCCATATCTCGCTTTTTCATCATTTTGCCTTCTTCGGTTTGAAGATCACATTCATCTCGTGCAAGATCCAGTGCCAAAGAAAATACATTTTTTACATCTTTACTAAAATTAGTTTTCATTTATGTAATCCTCTCCTTACGCCATCTTTTCAATCTTAATTTCATACATTACACGGGAGTATCCATAATTATGGGCTACAGTAGTACGAACAGAACCATCAATATGCTTTCGCATAATTTTGCCTTCTACTGCCGCACTTGAACTTGTTGTATCAGATACTACCAGTTTGCCAGTTGTGGAATCAATTGTTACAAACTTGTCTTTATCAGCTTTATCCCGAGTTGCATCTGTAAACCCTTCTGCACTGACTGCGAACTCATCAGTTTTCTTTACAACTCGAACTCTAAGTTTTGCACCAGCCTTATTGATAAACTTATCTCTTCTCTGGTTTTCCTTCTTACAGTTATCCGGATCCCATACAACCTGATCTACAACGACAACTGGAGAACCAGCTTTGAACCCTTTTACAAAGTTATATGTAACATCTTCGCCATCTGCCAGACCGTCCAGATAACCAAAAGTGCCGTTCTCAATATCTTCCGTAGACACGGCATCAAAAATTCGTTCTGCATACTTGGTACTTGCCATATTCGTTGATTCAAAAACAGTATATGCCATTTACTAAACTCTCCTATTTTTTAATTAAAATTCTTTGGAATATCTCCATATTTTGTAGTGTAACTGTCGCATTCATCATCTTCATTCCCAACTATCTTTGAAGAAAGTTTTCCAGAATCATGATTAGGTGAAAATGATTCAAGTGCTTTCTTCGAAAACATTACAGCACACTTATTTACCACATCTTCATAAGAAACATCTTCAATTGATTCCTTCATCTTCTCATATTCAAGAACACCGGACAAAACTGATTCATATTTCTCAATTTCAGAATGCTTCTTTTCGTTTTCAAACTGCTTCTTATTTGTTTCAACCTGCTCTTTCATAGAATCATATTCTTTAGAAAGATCACTGTACATTGTATTTACTTCTGTGATTACTTTTTCTTTTTCTGTAATAGTAGATTCCAGCTCTTCAATCTTCTTTGTAAATGTTGCTTTAATTTCATTTGCAAAGACAGCCATGTTATTAGTAGCAGCTTCATCCGGTTTATCAGAATCAGTACTGCCCTCTTCATAATCTACATAAGTTGCCTTCTTACGTACACCGTTATCAAAATCTATAACAGGTGTGTCACCATTGAAAGAAAGAGGGAAGCCGATAAGTTTTCCAGAATAAAATTCCTCGACAATTACCGTATCATCCTGAACATCTCTTAAATAATATTTACAATGAGTCCATCCATCCTTATCTGTTTCTTTCAATTCTCCAACAGCTCTTCCAATGTCTTCAAACATCTGCCAATATGTCTGTGAGAAATTAGTCGGTTCTTTTTTTTTTAGAACTATCCACTGTCTTTTCTCCTTTCTTAATTTCTTTCATTGCATTAGAATACAATGAAACCTTTTTATTCATTTCTTTATATATATCATCGATAAATTTATGTAAAGAAAATTGAACTTCAATTTTTGAGTTTATCATTGCAGGCTCATAATCATCCCCTAAAAAGCAAGCTGCTCTAAACGAGAATTTTGTAAAATGATAAAATCCATTTTCGTCTTCATACCCTTCATAAGCCAAGCTTCCATCTTCATTGCATTCCTGCAATTCCATTGACTGTCCTTTAGAAAATGATTTTTTAATAATGTCAGAAGAATCATCGAACATATTCCACGTGATGCCTTCAACAACTAAAAATTCTCTTTCAACGCCATCATCACAGATTTTCTTTTCATAGTGGGCGTTATTTTCGCCTTCTGCCAATACCACGCCATAAGCATGACCTGCATATTTTTCTTCTTTCCCATTTTCGGTTTTAATAGTAACAAAACGATGGTCTGAAAAATCTTTTTCTCCAAATTTATTTTCTTCAATAAATCCAACTATTGGGATATATGATAAAGTTGGAATAGCATTATCTACAGGCTCTTTTTCAAAGTACGAACCATTGTAATTTGCACCTAAGTGCATAATCCAAATCTTAACCCGTGTGAATCTGTTGTCTCCGCAATTCAAATCATTGATTTTTTCAAACTCAACAGGTATTTTAAAATTTTCCTTATTCACTTAATCATCTCTCTATCTATCCTTGTTTGCATCCGAATCTTTGGTAGCTTCTCCGCTTTCACTCAAAATTTCACCTTGTGATTCTGCTGTAGGTCTACCTGCTCCATTTGATTCACTCGATGCTGCATTATAGGAAGAAGATAAAGGAACAAAATTATTATTAAAATCAAAAATCTTATTTATCATATAAGAGCCTTGAATTTTAGATGGAGTCATGCCAATAGAAGCCATCCATTTATCTACCACTGTAGCACCCAAAGAGCAGGCTTCTTTGTATCTTTTTGAAACTGTATCTCTATTAAAAATCGTTTGATCTAATAAATAGAATGAAAATTTAAACTTGGTGTTGTTGTATCCACCTTTAGCCTTTATATATCTATTTACCCATCTCTCAAATTGCCGATATACGCCATAAATAAATCCGGCATCATTTTCAATAGAATACGTAACAGCTGTACCAGAAGAAGAACCATTAAACAGTTCTCTTGTTTCTCCTGATGAATTATACAGTTCATCAACTGCATCAGAAACATTGTTCGTGGTATTCGTGCTATCTTTAAAACTAATAGCTTCTCCGCTTACAGAAGGCGTATAAAGGATTCCAATATCATCATTTAAGCTTGCTTTGTTCAGTTCAGCATAAAGCATAAGTGTTTCCAAAGAAACAGTTGGCGTGTCTACATTGTTGCTGCTAAAAGGTACTGTCAGCATAATCGCTTTATAATTATCCGTTCTTGCAGATTGTAGCTTTAAATTTTTATATACGTCAATATCCATAATGTCTTTTAAAACACCGATCATCATCGGAAATGGATACGTCCATTGAAAATTCATCTTGATACAAATTTGTTTATCTACAGGCGGCTCATACCACATAGTTCCATTCCCATTATGAAAATCGTTCCATGCTTCGATTACATAATCGGGATACGCCTTCACTTTATTTGCAGAAATTGCAGATAAATTTATTACGAAATTATATAATCCATCTTGTACTTCATACAACTTACAAATTCTTAAATTTATCTGCTGAATAAAGAAGTCTGTCTTATTTTCAAAAATAAGCCCACAGAATAAATCCTGATATGGCAATACTCGCATAATTTTTAAAAATTCATGTGGTAAGTTCATAGATTCCAATTTTGCTATAAGCGAGTTGTATCTTGTTTTAATAGAACTAAATGAAGCAGATTCCTTTACATCATATAAATCAACCCCCCAATTATAACAACCCATATTCCCATACATATTGCATAAACGATAATAATGAGGGGAAATTCGCATAAGTTTTTCAGAAATGTATAAAAGTGTTCTCCAATGAACCGCAGGATTTCTAACACACTTCAAAGCCTTTTCAATCGGTATATCTCCAATCATACCCGTTTCAATAATCTTAGAATTATTAAAAACATCTTTTAAAATCTCTTGAACATAAGTTCTCTTTTCTGAAAAACTCATATTTTGGAATTTATTCTGAAAATCCGGATTCATTTCATTGTCTTTGTTCTCTATATCTCTCACCACCTTAATACATCTTTGGCTTTCTTGCTAATGCAGAAAGTCCTTTAATATATTTTTTCATACTAAAGTCGTTATTGCTTCTTTGAGTTAAATCTCTTTCTAATTGACACTGAACCCAGTAATTGTATGCCAAAGATGAATATCTATCTTTTCTCATACCGGACTTCTCTTTTATCTTAATGTTTACTCCTTTAATCTCATATTCAAGATTTATCAATTCATAAACTAAAAGCGTAGTCTGTATATACGGCATTTGATATATTAGTTTTTCATGTTTGGGTAGTTTAAAATAATTCTTAACTCTTTCCGAAATAGAAGCATCAGCATTCTCTTCTGGTATTAACAGATTTATTCTATTGCTTTGAAATCCGTTTCTCAATGTAGTACAGATTTCATTATTAAAAGCACTATTTCCCTTTATAGCCCATATAACCTTTGGAGCATTATAATCCTTACAACGATCTGCAAAATCGCTATCGTTACAACATGACAATGCAGGATATAATTCTCCGGTTTCAGGATCAAGCATGTCTCTTGAAATCGCATCAAATACACCAAGTCCTTGCCCCACTACATCGACAGCAAGATCCGTACACTTATATATGGAGAAGAGCTTACGTACTTTTAACGCAAGCTCTTCTGTCCGCAAACCTTCTACATTTTCCAAATAGATTATATTTGCTGTATATTTATTTGAATTTGATGGAATAGCAGAATTAATTATAATAGAACTTGCGTCATTTCTCTTATTGTTTTTTGAAGCAAGCAACGCAACGTCAACAGAAAGAATTCTTTTTTCATCTGGAATTAAATCTGGAACTTTATTGTTTTTTAGCATACGTCTATCGGGATAAACAGCATATTTCAATTTTCTACAATTAGAAATATCTTCAAACGTAAAAAAAGTTCCATCTGTATCAGAATAAGGCAAGCAACCCATTTCCATGTCAAACTTGGCTTGATCGAATCCGGGTTCAAGCATATCGTCTTCTACCGCTGTCCTCTTCAAAAGCCCTTCTTTGATTGCAAGCTGGTATGGATGCCCTACAATATAATAGCCAGATCTCGCACCCATGAAATTCTTTAAATACGTTATAGATTTCTGATAGCTCCAATGGCTCTTAAACCAGCAAGAACTAAGATACACTTCTATATTATCTTCTTGATATTTTTCATTATCTTTATATTCCGGCTTTTTAAGATACGGAGGTCTTCTCGGATCTGCTTTGAATTTTGTGATAACAGTGTCAATAATATTTTTATCTACCATTCTAAATTCATCGATAATAACAATATTGGCTCTATTACCTCTCGCACTATCAGATGCTGTTACAACTTTAATCCAAGAATTGTTGTAAAATTTTATTTCAGCTTTATTCGCTGCTATTACTTTGGTTTCAATTTCTCTGTTCAAATTATCTGAACCATATCCATAATTAACACAGAAATCTTCTACTATTTTCAGCAGAACTTCATTTGCCTGTGGTCTTGTTGCAGAACATATGCAAATCTTCGTTCCCGGATACAAAATTGCCCTTATAATGCAGAACAAAGCAGTTTCCCACGTTTTACCGATTCCTCGTGATGCCCATATGATAGAATGATTATTATGCATCATCATATAAATGTCCATCTTCTGGAACAACATCAGTTCGACATTCAAATAATCTTTCGCAAATCTATGAGGATTTTCTCTATAGAAACTTGTCCAAAGTTCAATACCTTCTAATAAGGCATCCAAATTTTCGGCTTCATTCTCTTTTTTTCTTTTTATAATTTCCGTACTCATTATTCAGAACCAGACTCTCCGAATATAGCATCGAATATAGATTTCCCATCTTCTCCATATTCTTCTTTTGGCTTTTCTACCGTATACTCTCTCAATATCTTCTCATATTTTTCTTCGTTCTGAATATGCAAACCATGCATTTTAGCTAACTGATATGTACCAAATGTATTCACATATGTGCCTATGTAATCAACATCTTTAAACTCTGGGCTTGGTTCTGGAATAGGTCTGTCATTTTCAATATGTCCTATCCATACCCCATATGGTTTTTGCTCTAAAACAGACTGTCCTTTTTGTTTCGGCTGCAATCCAGCAGTTTCAAGATAATCACGAAAAGACTTATCTAATGCAGTGGTATCATCTCCGTGTAATCTTGCTTGCTGTAATTCCCATTGTTTAAAACAAATATTTTTAAATATTTCTTCTTGTTGCTTAGTTTCACATTCATTTCTTGCAACCCAATCATCATATTCTTTTTGAAGAAAAGCATATGCATCCGTTGGGAATCCTTTTCCGAAGAAATCAATTGTTTCTTGCGGTATCACTAATTCAGATTCTTCTGGCTCTTTTGCGATAATTTCCGGAGATAAAACAGAATCATCATACTTTTTATTCTTATATTGAACAAGATTTATAATTTTAAAATAAGAAGCCAGCACAGAAATATTTCTACTTTGAGAGTCCTGTGTAGCCTTCTCAAAAATATCATCGCTAAAAAACAAATCAAATGTCATGCAAATTTTTTGCATAGCTTTTCTAAATGGACTGCTATATTTTGAACTATAAATTCTACAATATTCTCTGAATATACTTTCAAGACATTCTTTACAACATGGTATATATCCTGACAAATTATAAAATACAGAACCAGTTCTATAAGCATCTTTAGGAACTTGAATAGACTTCCCACAATGCAAACATTCTATAAATTCTTTATTCGCTATTTTTTTCAATTTATCACCTACAAAAAAATAAAAGGGCGTCACTCATAAAAGCGACACCCTTTTAGAAAGAAAGGAACTTACCATGAACTTATTTTATGGAATCAGTGGTAGACTGTCAGAGAATTGAACTCCGATCTATCGGTTATAAGCCGATTGCTTCTTCCTTTGAGCTAACAGTCCTTTGGCGTAGGAATAGGGACTCGAACCCTAAGTGCATTTCTGCACAGATGTTTTCAAGACATCCAGAATATCCAGTTATCTCATTCCTACATGAAAATATGGTTCAAAGCCATTGAAATAACCATATTGATTTCTTTCGCACATTGCATTTATGCATATGATAGGTCACTTAGGAGGTATTGAAATGAAAGCAAAAATTAGAATCTAATTTAATGTTACAATAGACCTTCGCCTTACAAATTATATACGCAAAATTAAAAATAGCTTTCAGCCATACGATGAACAAGTCTGAGTGAGCAGGAGCGACCTATTCACTTCTTGCCCAATGTAATCCGTTTCAGGGGTGAACAGATTACAACAAAGTCGCAATCAGATTGGTTACTGATAACTTTCAGGGGGGGTTCAGAAAAATATTATATTATATTATATTATACTCGTGGATTTCCCTTACTCGCACTCAATTCTTCTCTTATACCTCATTTCTGAGTTCAACCACAAGCATCCATTGCCTTGTTTTGAATTTCCCTTACATATACACAGATTTCACTTTGCTATCATCAGGGTTATTGCTTACCAAGCCGTCTATTGCAGCAACGAGAAGGTTAATGCTTTATTCTACATATACACTTTGCACGAACTCTTGTCTTTGTTCCTTTGGAACTCTATCCTAATCGTCACCGATTAGAAACAGATTAAAACCTAAATCTATCGATATAAGCTTCCTCTGGACATCCGAGTTCTCCATGCAGATTTCTAATCCTCTTCACATGGTTATTGTGACATTAGATTAGATTCTAATTTGTTGGATGCAGGAGATGGAGTCGAACCATCATCTTTAGGTAATGAGCCTAACGAATTTCCTTTACTCTATCCTGCCAATTGGTGTGCCCTGTGAGTGCCGCCCTCACGACCCCTGTCTTAAAAGGACAGTGTTCTACTGCTGAACTAAGGGCACAGTTGCCGGAGAGAAATCTCCGGCGTTGGAGAAATTTATCATGAAGTTTGTTTGGAGATAGAACCGCACCGCACATCTCTCGGTGAAAAGTTCTATTATATTATACGAAATTAAGAACTAAAGTAGGAAGGTGATTTCAAAAATATTTTTTTTTATTTTTTGGAATTTATCTTATCCTTGAATCTTCTGGAAACCTGAGAACTAACAGTAAGACGATCTTCAACGATATGCTTCTCACCGTCAATATTATTTATCTTTTCTTCTTCTGGTTTAAATCTTCCATTGATCGTAACTCCGTTAAGAATTTTTATCTCAACGTCTTCCTTATGTTCCTTTGCATATTTCAAATACTTTACAACAACATCTTCAAATATATCCCAAATCAATTCTGTTTCATTAATCTTGTGTCCGCTAAGTTCAGCAATCTGTCTAATCATATCTCTTTTTGTTAAGCTTATTTTTTTGCTCATTATTTTTTTCTCCCTTATAGAGGAACTTCTGTTTTTCAAAATTATTACTATAAATCAATGTAACTTTCTTCATTTTTGCATTTTAAAAATTACATTGATTTAATGCATTTTTGATCTGTCCCCATCATTGTTTTTAATTGTTTATTTAGCTTTTTCAGATTTTTTCTGTATTTTTTATAGCACTTCTCACACATACAAGTTCGATTATTTTTCATCGGAACATACAATATTTTTTTGCAAATACTGCACTCTATTATTTTTGTATTATTGTCTATATTGCATTTGATATTATTTAAAATAATATCTCCATAGCACATCCACAAAAGATCTTTGTTCTTTGATTCTTTTCGATAAAGATAATCGACTAAAATTTCTGTTACTTCAATATCACTTAAACCAAATTGGGACAAAGAATCTTTTGTTTCATTGACAACATTCTTAAAAAATAAATCCTGTTTATATTGTGTATTAGACAAGCATTCTTTCTTTATTTCTGTACAAGCAGAATTGATTTTGAAATGATACTTCTTATTCAGATCATCAAAGCAAGATGTGATATTATTGATCATATCTAAAGATACCTCTTTAACGACACCTCTTTTTAAAACATCAATATCAACTTTCTTCAATCCAATTCCATTGAAAGAAATTCTTTGATTTACAATTAAATCTTCAAGTCTGTTTACAATACTATCTGTTTTATTTACAATCTGCTTATTGGTTTTATCTTTTGCCCATTTAAAGAAATATGGCAACTTCTGCATTGAAAAAATAGAAAGTTCTTTTGCAAACCATTCAGGACGTTCTGGCATATACAAGGTTTTTGCTTCATCAATAGAGAAATTGTTCTCGCAACAAAGAAGCTTTACGATTCTTTCTGCTTCGTTCTTTTCTTTATTGCTTCCAGAAATAAACAAAGGATTGTTCCAGATCTTTGAAATAGTATTGCTATAAATTCCTATATTGCCACTTACAAACGCTTTATTCAATCCGTTGTACAACGAATAATTATTTATAATAACCGGTTCTGCCTTCTTCATATGATAATACAAAGGAACGACATTTTTCATGTTCCTTTCTGCAATCTGAATAATCGCTTCATCAGAAACAACCAATGATTTATCTCCGTCAAAATCACACTGAATTACTTTGCTAATCATGTCATCACAACTGATATAGAGAGCATTTGTTACAAACCATTTATTTTTGCTAAACGCTGCAATGTTCTTTTTAATACAATGCTCTTTATACAAATGTGGAGATCTTAAACAATCTAATTTTGCAGAATTAGGAAACAGGTTGCAATATACTTCGTTTCTTTTTAAAATTCCAGAAGGATTTTCTTTTTTTAAAAACCAATACTCGCAAACAGCGTACAAATCTGGAAGAATAAATGTATATTTCCCATCAACGGCTAATGCTCCGGATTTGTACTTTTTCAATAAGCTATTTTTTACATTTCTAATTTTTTCTTTTATATAGCAATCATTTATGAGATTAGGATATAAATGAATAGCTTCCTGTAAAGCAGTTTTATTTGTATTATACGGAGTCACGCCAAAAGCATTCTTAATTCCAGATAGAGTGTTTAAAGACCGCAACGACTCATTTGATTTATTCACAACTTTACGAAGTTCTTCTTCCGTAAAATCTGTGAGCGATTGCAACATTTGATAATTGATTGTCGCATCTTTTATATGTTCTTCTTCTTCATTTGTAAAGCCAACTTTACAATTATACAAGTGAAACCACGATTTATATTCTTCCCATGAAGAATAATATTCGTACATTTTAAACTGGCTTTCCGTCAAAATAACTTCAATACCTTCTGATATAATATCATGTTGCTTTCCGTAAATATCTTCAATGATACCACTGCATTTATTTTCTTTTATAAATTCAACAAAGTCGAATACTCCAAGCAATCCTTTTACCCAAGGCATCCGAATCATTTTATTTTTCTGCTTTTCCCCAAATGCAAATGGAAGTATCATTCCACACCCATCTGTTTGAGTGATCGGAACGTCCATATCTTTTCTTTCTACAGTATAAGAAATTTCATTTATAAAGTCGACTGTATCATGTACAACATTCTCAAAATCTTTTACTACAATAACTTTTTCAACATCAAATTCTTTCCAATCGTCTGTAGCAGAATTTGGCAAAGCAAGATAAGCAAGATACTTGTTTGTATTACATCCGCCTTTTTTGTTGATTATATCTACGGTAAGACCACACATAATAGATTTCTGAATTTTATTCCAAATGGATTCTTTTATAAAAACAGCTTTTTTCAATCTTATCTGTCCAGCAGATGAAGTATAATAAATATACTTTTCTCCGTTATACAAGAACCCGTTTAAAATTATATCTTTTGCAATTCCAAAATAATAAATCTGAACAACAATCAAATCATCGCAAAACTCATCTGCTTTTGCCCCGATGGTTCTTGTAGCATTCGATTCAAAAATGTTTATTTTTCTTGAATCAGAAAACATTTCTTTTTCATGTGCGAATATAGAATCCTTATCACCTGCTGGATGAATGTTTCTCAACCTTCTAAGATTCTTGCTCTCTACTTTATTATCAATGATTGACAATAATTTCTTTTTATTAAAATCAATTTTTTTGTTTTTTATTTTTAAAAGACTTTCAATAAAACATATCTTTTGAATTGCTTCTTTTATTTCTGGATTAAACGAATCAATATCTACTTTTCCGCTTTTAACCAACGAGATCTTCTTCTTTGTAATATCATTATTTTCTCTTACAACAGAATAAAGTTTATCACATTGTTCTTTTAAACCTCTCTTTTCCGTCTTTAATTTATGTAACAAGCAATGTATTCTTGCTTCTCTGTTAGAATAAAAATTTCCAGTATCAACATTTAAAATTGTTATCTGCGTATCCAGCATTAGAATCCATCGCTCCCATAATCAAAATAATCTTCATAATCCAAGAGCTCATAATAATCGTGCAGAAACTCTTGATATTCTCCTTTATACATTTCATCGAGTTTTTGTTCTTCAATTCGTTCATCATAATCCTCTTGGCTGCATCTATCGTAAATACAAGCCAAACATAGCTCACCTCCCCATTAATCTTTCTTGTAAGTAAGAAAGATATAATTACGGCTTTTCTTCAATCTTTTTTCTGCTGCATCAAATTCTGGATTATAGTATTCCTCACCAGATGCAATTAAATATCCATTCTGTCTTTTATATGCGTTCGCAAATAAACACTCAGGACAATACCAATTATTTTCGCATCTGAATTTGTATGGTGTTCTTTTTACTATCAATTGCAAATCAACGAGAATATCTATAAATTTCTGAACAGTATCTCGATGCAAATTCAAATCAAGAGCGATATACTTGATATGTTTATAGAAAGCTTCTGGACTATCCATTCTTCTTTTATCCATCTCGGAATCCTTATCAGTATTATTTGCATTAAATTCATTTGAGCGAACAAAAATATTCAATCTGAAATAAGCAAGTAATCGAATTGCCATTCCAAAATAGCCTGTTCTTCCGATTCGATTTGTTTCACGACTCATAATCTTTTCTATTTCATCGAGATAAAGAATGCCAAATTTTTCAGTTGACTTAATTTCATCTTGTAACTCGACTTCATAAAAACCATTTCTTCCGAATTTTTCATGCAAGCTAAAGCATTTAACCGCATCCAACTCCAGCAATCGTTTAAAACTCTTTTCTACTCTGTCAAGAATCTCACCATCTCTTTTAGAGTAAGAAACATTTAACCATTTGCAAAAATCATAGCCAGAAAATAAAATCTTTTTTCTCATCGTCTTGTTCATAACCAAATATGTATACACAAGAATTTCCGTATTTACCAAGTCACAATCATCGAGTATAATTCTTTCTGGAATAAAAATATATCCTATATCCAATTTTTTAATATCTTCAAATTCAACAAACTTCATATAATCTTCTCCTTTAATTTTCAGTCGAGTACCAATCGCCAACCTCGTATGAATAGTAATCATTACAAGAAACTTCAATTCTGTTTTGCTGTGATTCTCCTTCTATTTCATCTTCAATTGTAAAAATATATTTATCAGGAAAACGTGTCCTGATTACGCACCTGCCATTCCACGTGTGGATATAATGCTCCGGTTTATAATCTTTATCTACGATTATTCCTTCTTTGATAGCAGAAGAACATCCAGTAAACCCAAGAAGACATGCAGTCATTGTCACCAAAAGAGTTTTAATTTTTGTTCTCATTCCTCATCTTCCTTTTTATCCATTTGGGTATAGTTTCCCCAGCGAAAACGCTACACTTAATTATACGAAAAAGAGAAATGAAACAGGAAGATGATTTCAAAAAAATATTTCTATGCATTTATCTCAACATATTTTTTAATCATTCAATCAATCTTAAAATACTAATGTCCTCTCTAAGGCATCTAACAGGCTCATACAGCCATTTTAATATTTACATAGCAAACTTTAAAACGCCATACAGAGGACGTGAGAGGCATTAGAGAGT
>ERZ808278.112-NODE-112-length-67928-cov-4.827604_pt1 | contig 67928 bp, 81 predicted proteins | sample MGYA00521239_ERZ808278 | MGnify/ENA primary metagenome ERZ808278 (study PRJEB31516, sample SAMN03275600) | gut metagenome | biome: mammalia-associated habitat; material: feces | host: Papio cynocephalus | place: Kenya | collected 2012-07-17 ... | reverse complement strand
GTGAAAAAACTAATAAAAAATTAAAAGGGAGAGTACATTACGTACTCTCCGCTTTTTTCTTCATTGCTTTATAAAGAGCCATGAAATCATCTACATTTACATCCTCGGTAGGCAGGATTTTATCATCCTGCCACCTTGGAAAATACTTCAAACCGCATTTCTTACACTTCATATATGCTAAGTCAATAACTTTCTCTTTAAGATCGGCATGTTGATCCAGCATAAAAGTATAATTCATTGGTCTATCTCGATGATTATATAACTCTAAAGCTCTCTTGGTTGCACAGTGTGGACAAGTGTCTGGTCGTTGAATTGTAAATGGTTTATTTGTTGCCATATTCTTTGTCCATTTCTTCTTCATAGGCTTCTTGTGCCCGAATACGTTCATCCTCTTCTTTTTCATTAAAAGGATAATCATCTTCGTCTTCTGAATCTTCTAACTCTTCTTCTGGAAATTCTTCATCTTCCATATCGGAAAGATTCCATACACCTTTTCCTGGAACTACAGTTTTTACTTCTGGCTCTGCTAATTCACAGGATCTGATATCTGGATACTCTTGGTTTGTAACTCCATACCATACGCATTTATCCAGTAAATCATATACTGAGAATTGCAGTATCAGTTTTCTAGCGGATCTAATAGATTCCTCTGTAACCTTTGGATACATAAGTCTGAAGATTGTAGCAATAACTTTATTATCAACGAATGGAAGATAAGTCTGAATGTATGCCATTGCCATGATGAACGGTGCATATGTGAGAATGTCTGTAAATGTACACATACTAGTCACCTGCGGATTGATATATGAGCGATAAGAATCGATAATAGAATTATTAATATCTCCAAAAAGTGCTAAGATAATTGCAATCTTATCACCTTCGGATTTATGCCAGTACTTTGGAGAAAATGAAATTACTTTTACAAGCTCTCCATCATAAAACATGTAATCGCAGATTCTATTCTCTAAATCATGATCAATAGATACCAGCATAAAATCAGGAATTTTTTTCATTTTGATTCTTGTTACTTTATTAATAGCATCTACTGGAATATTATAGGTTAGAGATAAGTATCTAGCCATTGAAAGTGTTTCTCCTGGTTTGGTAAATGATTTTGCACCAGTGTTAATAAATTCGTCTACACCTTTTAAAATTTCGTTAAACATAGTTTTATTCTCCTTTATATTTTTATTTTTTTAATACACAATCTGATATTGCTCTATTGTTCTAAATAAGAATGACACTTTCATCGTTTCATCAAAGAGCATCGCATTTTTTAATGCAAATATTGGTTTCAGATACATAGAAAGTATTTGCTTTAAATTTTCATAATCCGAATAATAGCTAGAATAATCTCTGCCAGAGTCAAATTTTGCCGATGGCATACTTCCACTGATTAGCCAACCTCCATCAGGAAGTTTATATATATTCATGAAAATACTATCTTTATCACCAAAGCTAGATTTAACTCCATTGCGTAGTTCGTATTCAAAGAATACACATAGCATAGGATCATTATCTTCAAGATTATTTATTGCTGTCATAAGTGCGCCATTAATAAACTTTTCTTTTGAAGATAATTCATTGTCTTTGACAATGTATTTAATTGATCCAGCATATTTTTCATTATGCTGAACTTGTAATGTGAGTTTATCAATTTTAAAACATGTAAGAGATAAAATCGCATTATGTAGTCTATTCATTAGATACATAGTATCATTAAACTGATATCGAATAATGTCTACTGTTTCTAAAAACTGATTGGCATCACTTTCATCCCCATGGCATATATGGACAAAAAAGTTATCATTAAATACTTCCGGGATGTATGCTTTACTTCTGCCAACACGAATTATAATAGATTCACTATCAGGTTTACTATATACCTTAATAGAAAAATTTTCGTCATAAGCTTCTGCCTTTTCTGCACATTCATGCAAATATTCGTTAAGTATACTGAGTATCTTAGTAACTGTTGTTTCTGTTAATTCGTTTGAATTTTTAGATTTAATCGTTATTTTCTTCATATATGGTTTCCTTTCATGTAAATAAAGTTGGCTACTAAATAGTAGCCAACTCAATTATTTATAAAACGGATTGTATTTCTTCATAACAGGTTTGACTTTCGGAAGATGAAAGTCTATCCTGTACCCTATGCCTTTTTTTTCACAATCGTATACACTACCACACTTAGAACATACTAAGCGTGGCTCTACGAAAGTTGTTCCTTCTCCAGGTACACCATTCTCGTCCAATGGAGCTTCATAAATCTCCACTTCTCTAAGAATCATATTACCCAGACAATTTGGACACTGATTAGGTTTGACGAAGATAATAGGTTTCTTCTTTTTCTTTTCATCAGCCATTATCGTGTCCTCCATTGAAACGAAGCGGCTTTATACTGAACTTTATCTAGATATCCTTCTGCAATAACTTTTGCATCTGCATATTTATTATTAGAAGGTGTATCAGAAATCTCAGTATAATCTTTCCACTTTCCATTTTTTAATACTTTTCCGGGAATATATTCTTTCCCGAGTTTTAATTCTACTTCTTTTCTCAATAGATATTGACGTTGAGAAAAGAGGAAATATTTATAAGGTGATGCTGCCATATTTTATCCTCCTTATAACAATAGCATTTTATCGGCTATCATATCTAATATAGCCTCATTATATTGTTCCAAGCAAAAATCAGATCCATTTATACCGATAGGTTTAAACGTAAATTTAGAGAATGCATCTTTAACAATAGCATCAAATTGATCTTCTGTAAAGAAATATGAAGCTTTATACTCCCGTGCATTATCTACAAAATCATATATTTTCTTTTTACCATTACGTTTCACTGCACTAACCGGTGTATAAAGGCAAATCGCAGATTCTAAATTTATCGATGAAACTGGAAAAGCTAACTGTAAGTTAAAACCTATTACACAATGTTTATCAAACTCTTTAATATTTAAAATACTATCTACTTGCATTGTATCTGGTACAAATAAATCAATAACATATTTTTCATCCATCCCAACAAACAGTCCTGTTGTAAACACGCCATATATAAAACCAGTCATAAATATTCTCCTTTCGGGTGGAAGAGTTTTACTCTTCCACTTTATCAACTGTCATTAACGATTGATCTACATTCATAACCAATGGTGCAATCATATTTTCAAAGACTTTAATATCTTCTTCAAGAACACCATCTTTACCAATGTTTGGTGTAAGACCAATCACCTCTCTCATTTTAATTACTTCCTGCATCCCCTTAGCTTTCTTATACTGACGAAGTAAACATCTTACTTCATCTCTCCATAAGTTTGGTTCAGAGAAATCTGAGAAATAATTATCCGTTGTCTTTACTAACGGACAAAGCATACCAGACATACCAGGATCACCATTCGATGAAGAATCCAAATCGATTCTTCCTAAGTGAGATGGATGTGCCTGTCTATATATATCTGGTACTGTTGAATCTTTAGCTTCTCCAAGTCCCTGGATTCCTTTGAATGTCCACTTAATTGCAGTGAATGAATCCAGATCATTTACAGAAGATCTATTGTTGATGGTTCTATCTCTAGAGATTGCTTTAATCAGATAATCAGGAAATGTATGAATACGTTTCTCAATCTGACTAACCTGAATATTCTTCTCGCTAGAGAATGTAAACATTCCCGAAGATAACTTCATACCATATAATGCTGCACAATATGCTGCTAATCTTCTTCGTTTTGTAGATATGTCTAAGTTATCTGTCTGACATAAAATGTCAAACTCTCTAAGAATCCAGATAAGTACACAATAAATATCTTTCTTATATACCAATGGTAATCTTAAAGCTTCCTTAGTCGGAATATCGTAAATAGATTCAAGAGAATCAAGTACAGATTCACCTTTCTCAACAGACTTATTATTATAAGACTCTCCGAGACTTCTTAACCAATACTCGGTACTCCATAAATCATTTGGTTTAGCACCTTCCTTAGTATTGATACTCATATAAATAGTATATACTAAGCTCTGTAAGATATGGTCATTATCAAACAAGAACTTAGGTACATTGATATATAAGTTTCCTTTTGCTAAAGAATAGTATCCTTCTTTCTCCACATAGTTATCAGTAATAGAGAACTCTGGAATGCCAAATGCTTGTAAAGTTCTAAACAATCCATACTTCGCTAAGATGTATTTCATGATTGGAACTTTCTTATTGAAGATAGCAGAATTATAATATACTGCTCCTCTGGTTTCTCCACTTTCAAAATGCACGTCAACAGTATATCTAAATATACGAGTTGCCATAAACAATGATTTGAAAGTTACATTTTTACATTTACTATTAGATCCACTATTATTATAAGTGGATCCATCAAGCAACTGGAATTTTGGGCAATAATAATTTCCCATGATCTTGAAATAATATTTATCCACAAATCGTGGTACCATTATTAATACCCTTACATTCTTAGACCCCGGAGAATCTTTCTTCGGAGCTGGAACTGCAATATAATAATCAACTACTAACAGTCTTACATCAGAATCTTTCAGACTGATATATTCATACTGATTATACTCAGCATCTTTAGACTGATGTTTAACTGCTTCTTGATCTCGTAACATCTTCATCATGGTTGCATAATCATCAATCACAGTGAAGTTAGTTACTTTGATAGTGAAATACTTGCTTCGTTCACAAGATAAGATAACCTTCTTGAGTTCTTCAATCATTTCGTCATCATTTCTCACAAACAACTCATCATTGAATTTCTCTCGATGGGTATCATTATACATTCTTATAAACTGTTGCTGGTTATTAACTCCTGAAATCATACATTCACCTTCCTATTCTTCTTCGTTGCTATTGGCAGATGTGATTTCTACCGAGATTGTATTATTCATCGGATTCGGAACTTCTCCACTCTGGTCTTCCAGTGTTAAAGTTGCTTTTATATCCAATGCATTACACATTCTCACTAACATTGGTAAACTTATATTCTGTTTATTAAATATACGCTTATCATTATTATAATTAGAACCAAATCTTGGTTCATACTTATCAAGATCAATCTTCTTATCAATAACTGCTTCTTTCAAAGCTTTCATTGCAGGAGAATCGTTTTGATCTTCCGGTGGCACGTAGATATTATCCGGAGATGTTAAGATATCTCTTTCTAATTCTTTTACCATATTCTGGGTTTCTACAAATTGTTTATAAGTATTTGCCTTGGAGTAATCAATTACTTTATCAGCATTATACTCTTCAGCTGTTCCTTCCGGAACATTTGCAAAGAATACTGGAGCTGACTTTCTATATCTTACCCCAGCATCAGTACTAGTAAATGGTACAATAGGATATATATGGCCCATTCCATCATCAATTGCTGTATATCCAGCTAAATAGGCATCTTCATTACCAATATAATCTTTCATATTAATAACTTCATATAACCTTCCATTGATCAAAATTTCTCTTTTTGATACCATATTTTCTACCTCCAAAAAATAATAAGGAGAGGAAATTAATCCTCTCCTTATCTATAATCTTATCAGTCTTTCTTGTCCTCGTCAGATTTAATAAGAACTTTCATTTCCTCCTTTGGAGTAATGGAGAATGCTTTCTCACCGTTCTCTACACTGACGGATGCTTCAAAGAAACCTGGTAACTCGATTGTATACTCGTCACCCTCAGCTACATCCTGCTGGTCTAAAGTATCATGTACAATATTGAATGTAATGCAGCATAATACGCTGAGGAAATTAAGTACACCGACTACCATATAACACATATTGTGTCCACGTTTTGCGATTACTCGCTGAACCGGCTCCTGATCAATTACATAGACAGTTGCATTCTCTGGAATGTCTGCCATATTGAATGACCAGAAATATGTCCAAGATCCATCAGATGCGTCATTGTCTTCACCTTTGTCATATTCAACGCAAGCGAATGCAATCTTTTCGCCTTTTGTATCCTGGATAAGAACCACGATTGGTGTTTCTTTGTTCTTAGTGATATTCAGATAATCTGTAATACCATTGAACATAGTCTTTGCAATCATTTCACACTCAGAGAGGGACAAATCCCAGTTTAACAGACCTGCTTCTGCCTGCATGTTTGCATAAACCTGTGTGTCCTTCATTTCTACAACTTTACTCATGATAAATTCCTCCTTGAAATTATATGATATACTACTTTGATTCAGATATATAGTATATAATTACATATCTGTTTAACTTGGTGTAAATATTTACACCAAGTTTTTAACTAGTTGGATTATTGAAGTTTGGAATATAGTTATTTGTGTTCTCCATAAAGTCAATTACTGGAGCAATCCTGATTCCATACTTCTTTGCTTTCTCAACTTTACCAGATTTGAAATCTAATGAAGGTACTAAGAGTAAGGTGGTATCCTTTGTTACCCCCTCATTATCATCAGCGTCTACTCTTGGATCCATATTTAACACTTGAACTAACTGTGAATCCCTGAAACCGCTAAATCTAATCTTAAACTCTTTATTATCTTCTACCCCAGTAGTTGGAATATACATCTGATGTTCAAATATATACTTCAAATCTGGATAGAAGTATTGTCTTTCGGCTACAATAGCATTCGCAGTTGCTTCTCCACAACCTTTAGTATTAACGATTCGAGAATACAACTGACTTGCTGGTATACTCAATAGTTCTTGGAGCGATAAAACTTTAAATATTGATTTCCAAGTTTTGGCAGCAATATTACTAAATCCCAATGCGCCTACTATTCTATAGTCTTCCAGTTTATTTACTTTAAGATTCTGAAGCGAGTTATATAATTTGATACAGTTTGTTGGTCCTAATTCCTGCATCCTATCTGGAGTAAATTCCATAAGATCACTAAACGATTTAAACTTAAGTGTGTTAACCGCAGATTCTGCAAAGTCATTGATACCAAGTTTTGCCATCATATTAGTTAATCTCTGTCTAACTCTTTCCGGACAGTTCATATTAAGACAAAATGCTGCATCAGAAACATATAACTCTTCTCCACAACAAGGACAATACTTTGGAAATACCTCGTCTGGCCTTGGTGGTCTTCTGTGATTCATTTCATTGAACTTAGAATTTACTTTATGCACATATGGCATAACATCATTCACATATTCAATCTCGATTTGATCTCCAACATAAAGATCTAACTTACGAACTCTTGCTAGAGAAGATCCTGTACTCTTTGTATGGATTGCACCCATAAACTCTACCGGATTATAATGGATCATTGGTGTAACCTGCCCATTCTGCCCGATCGTATAAGTGAATCCTGTAAAAGTAGTCAATCGTTTTAAAGTATTGAACTTAACCGCCATAGCATATTGGTTGATAGCATTCTTTCTACCCAATAACTCTCTTATCTGAGGATCTCTAAATTCTACAACGATTCCATCATACATAAACGTCATATATGGACGCATACGTTCTGCTTCCTCGGTGAATCTTTTGATCTGGAATAGGAGTTGATTAAATGGAGAGTTGAATTCCTGCCATCTAATATACTCATTAGTTGAATAATATTTATTCAGAAACATGAGTTCTTCAATTCGATCCATCTTCACTCCTTTTATGGAGCACTGTAATGGAACCAATGTAATGAAGTCTCTATATTTCCTACCATCTGATGATCCAAATATACCAATGATAGCAGTTCTGCCATTAATATATTTGGTACCAAACATCTGATTCATTCGATTCAAATCATCATTAGTGATGATTGCTTCAAACTTCATTCCGATAGGTTCAGTTAATTTCACTGCATGTGGAAACTTATACCCACCAAGAATCTCTGTAAGATCACTTGCTTTATTTAAGTCAGTATCTCCTCTAGTTCTTGCAGATATAACTTCAGTGTTTACATCTGCTTCTACAGAGACACCATCATATTTTAAAGTGGCGATCATTGAAATCGGTCTATACTGATCAATTACCCCAGACTGAAGTAAAGGTGCAAAAAAGTCTCGTTCTAATACAGAAACATTAGCATTCTCAAATACACCTTTCTCCTGTGCCTGGGCATCAGTTACAAATTTACATTTCTTAAGAGTACCAACTAACTCTGGATAATTATGAGATGTATCTCTAACTCTCTTAGAAAGAGGTTCAAACTCAAATGATCTATCCATTATTAGTGGTTTATACATTCTCTTATTATTGTAAGGAGCATCATTCTTAATTATCTCTGGATAAAGTGCTTTGTTATTTACCCATTCGATAAATTCAGGTGGTGCTATAGATATCGGTTTAATTCTTTGTGGCGTTTGTGAATCAACCTTATACATAGATGAATCCTTTCCATCTATTACTGGTAATGCACCAGGTGTAAATAGATCAGGATTGATGTTTAAAAGCTTCACTACAAGAAGATCATAGACACCATCTTCGATTGGTAATACATCTGCATCTGTATTGTTGTAAGTATAGTTACCAATCTTAATGATATCCGCTAAGTCTTGTAGCATATATTGCTTTACAGTTTCATCATCAGAGTTGAGAATCTCTAAAGCTCGATCATTAATCATCTTCTGATTATCATAAGCTGTATAGAAATTCCCTCTCTGGCATTCATACAATACCTCTTGGATATTCATATGGAATCCTCCTAATAAATTCCATTCATTTCATTATCAAACTCTGTCTCGAATGGCTTGATATGGAATGGTTTAGACTTCCTAATTTTCTCAGCCTCTACTAATCTATCTAGATATTTCTCAAATGCTTCATCAGACATCTTTACATCTGGACTAAGTATTGTAAATGGTTTCTGTTTAGGAAGTTCGAAACTTGATACAAATGGCTTAAACATAACAGGCCGTACTACGTGTTTCTTTTTCTTTTCGAAGACTAAACGATACCCTAAAAACTTCATATATGCTGCTAAAATCTCAGCAGATCTATTCTTAGAATTCTTATCTAGTCTAATATTTACCAGATATGGATCTTCGGTAAATATCTGTTCTACTAATCTTCGTGCATGTGGCGAAACAGAATGAATCATTAAGAATTCGATTACATGTTCCATACCCATGTGACCAAGATCACCAAGCTCCATGTTTCCGAAGTTAACCGGAGTAGCTTGATGTGTTGCTTTATAGTTCTTGTTTGCTTTGTTTCTACTATTCTCATTTCTAAGGTTAGTAGAAGACATTGAAGTTACAGAATGCTTCTCTTCAGCATACTGCTGTAATCTGTACATAGCAAAGTGACCTACTACACCAGGTCTTCTTGCTGGTACAAATCTAATCTTACCTTCAGAGTTCTCTAATGGCATAAGAATCTGTCTCTGAGTTACATATGGAAATGCTTCATATAATTCTGCTAAAGCATCCAAACTCATAGATTCAGTCATTGGTTTAATCGACATGATAATATTTCCTGCATCCATAATAGACTGGAAATATAAATCTTTATCTTCTTCTGATAGCCCATTATAGCAGTTAGACATTTCTTCTGCTTCTTCTGGTGCGCAGAAACTTAATAACTTAATATATTCATGGATAGTTTCATTCCTATCAAATACACCCAACTTAGCTAAATCATTAATGCATTTGCCAATATGAGTCAATGACATCTCATGAAACTGTCCAGGATTTAATCGGTTGGGACAAGTTCCTGCATTGAAGAGCATCTCTAATGGTTCGCCTGTTAATGCAAGTTTTGGCATAAGTTCATCAGGAATAATCTGTGCAAGCACACCTTTTCCTCCACATCTATTACTGATCTTATCGCCAACACTTGGTACATTGATTTCTCTCAGCATAAAGTTAATGATTGTTCCAGAATATACCTTATCACCCATAAACTGAACACCATCTAACTCTTGCTGGAAACGATATTTCATTTTGTCTAACTCGTAAGATAACTTCTTTGTGTCATACTTGCGCATTAGTTTATTAATAGTAGTTACAAACTCTTCCACAAATCTCATGTGATCTTTATATACTTCATATGCTGTAGAGTTTGTATATTTTTTTAATGCTTCTGGATTATTACATCTTATATCAATATCAATAACTTCACAGTTCTCTCCTGGAGTATAGATATCATCAGACATTAATGTCTTTTGAAGCATATTTACCGATTGCGTAAATAAAGAATCCTCTGTTCTTTCTCTTCGAACAGCACAAAGAATTCCATTTTGAACTTTCTCTCCAATCATTGGGAATGATTTATAGTGCTCATCATCACCCATAAGATTAAGAAGAATATCATTATCATTGACATTAACTTCTACTTTCTTATATAAGACAGAAGTTAATTTCTGCTGAGCAGACTTAGAAATCCAAATTGAATCCTCCATAGTCTTATCAGTTGCAACATAAGTTGATAATAAGTTTACAGTATTCGCATAGTTATTATACTGGTCGAATGCTGTAGATTTTCTAATGATTTCTCCTTTAGAAATCTCACCAGAAACTTCCATCTGATCAATAATAGAATTATCATATTCGTATCCATATGTTTCTGTAGTATATAGATACTCTTTTCTTTCAATAATTCCTAATTCGTTTGTTTTAAGATTTCTAGTAATAATATAATAAATCCTTTGAGGATCATTAGCAAATTTAGAAATCTTACCAACAATTTCATAATTTCCATCTGCTTTTATGACAGAAGATGAACGGTCTCCATATTGCTGTTCATATCCAGTCATAACAAATGGAATCTCTGCATTGATTAACGGTAACGCTTGCTCTGCATGTACTGAGAACATAAGCTTTCTGTTACCGGAGTTACAATCTACAAATGGCTGAATTAAACCTTTTCCGAGCATCTGCTCTTTGAAGTCTAACTCTCCAGCATATTTATAGGCTTGCTGTAAGAACGGATCATTACTATGGTTTTCCATGTTATTACCTCCCTAAATATTCTTGTTAAAAAGTTTCTCCTTTCTACAAAATATTTATCTGATACTAAATAGTATCAGATTCTTTCAATTATATAGTATGTAATTTCAAACAAATTTTATTAGTATATGGTTGTTAAGATGATAAAAAATAAATAGAAGGTAAAAAAATAAAGAGGGATGTAAAGACCCTCTTTATTTCTCTTCTCCTTTCTAATATATTCTTATCACGTCGCCAGTGATATCAACACCGGCAACGCCATCCCACCAATACTGGTCACCGCAGGACTGTCCTACCTGGACATGTTTGTCCGGGTCGCACTGCTGCAATTTTTGGATTAACTGCGCTACAGTTAATCCTTGAATCTTACCCTCTCTCATATAAGCATCATACATATTACTGCACCTCCTTTCTATACCTAGCGCTGCTGATACGGCGAGTCTTTTCTTCCCGCCAAAAACCTATATCAGTCGCGCTAGTTGCGGAATATGTGACGTAAATAACTACGCCATTCTCCAGCAGGTCAGAGTCGATATCGGAGATCTCGAACTCCAATACCTCTCTAGTTGATGGCATGAAAAACTGCCATCCGTTTCTATCATCTTTAAACTCTCCACAAGCAAGTACAACTCGCTGTGGAACTGGTAAGTCTATAATAGCATTTACCAGTTGATCTGCAGTCCAGCTAGAATCAAGTACCTCATCGACCCATTGTGATACTCGTTCTTTTGCTCGTGTTACTTCAGCATAGGTAAGATAATAGTTGGTCCACTTTATACCTACGCCGTTTTCTTTGTTAATAGTTCGTACAGCATAATCTCTAAACATAATCATATCCTCCTTTCTTTTTATTTTATATTTTTATATGAATATGTATTATGTTTCACTATTATAATATATAACTATAAATATCTAGTTGTTTAAAAAAATAAAGGTGAATGGTTTCCCATTCACCTTGTATTATTATGCTGCTGCACTCATCATTGCACCAAATAAATCGAATCCGTCATCGTTACTCTTAACCTCACTATCATAGATAGTTGTCTTTAATTCTTCTAAGCAACACTTTATAAAGTTTTCTCTAAACTCTTGATTCTCTCGTAGTTTAGTTTTAAATGTAGCCTGTGAGAATTTCAAGTCACTTCTATCTCCAAAGTATAATCCTATTCCAGCTCCATTTATCTTCTTTCTAGACTTCATGAAGTAATGTAGTGATAATTCTGGATCAAATCCTTCCGAATAACTAAATACCAATGTGCACTTAGATCCGGCTGCTGCTGTTCTCGATTTATATAATGTAAAATCTACTAAGCATCCATCAATCTTATATCCTTCATCTGGTTTGAACTTAGAATGATCATCTAGTCTAATAAGAAGATTAGTCAAATAGATAATAGCTCTACCACCACCTAATCTTTCACCAGGTTTAAGATATGATAACTGTGCCTGTGGTGCCGAATACGGTGTTAATGAAACTTGTTCTGTAATATGATTGATACAGAATAAGATAATATTAGCAGTTTTCAGCATAGGAATAATTCGTTTAAATACTGTCGTATTTGTCTTTGCTGCTGCTGTTACAGACATCTGTCCAGATAACTCTTCTTCCTCAGTATACTTATCTGGCATAAGCATAGCAATACTATCCAAGATATAAACAGTTGGCTCCATCTTATAAATCTTATCACCATTACTATCTAATACTCCAGTATCATAAGTAATCTGATCTTTTGCTTCAATCTTAACATCATGAAGAGCTTTGATTCTCTCATAGAAGTTCTCTGCTGTTACACCAGTATTCCTAAGAATACACCGGTTAGCATAATCTTCTCCATAAATCTTCAATAACGACTGTGCTCTCTCTTGAACAATACCACCCTCAACAGAGTCCATAAATACACATGAAGAGTTAAAAGGCCTGATAATATTTCCAGCAGTTTGAATGCACCAAGTTGTTTTACCACAACCTGATCTACCAATTACTGTTACCATTGAACCGTCTACAATTCCTAGAGAATTATATTGGAATTTCATATCACCTTTTTTAACATGAACTACCGTTCCATTCATATAATCAAATGAAAGAAATCCAGTAGGATATGCATAATCCGCACTAGCTTCTTCAAACATTCTTGGATCTTTTGTCTTTTCCATCTTTGATCTAAACATTTCAGAAATAGATAATATACCCATAACAATTCCTCCTTAAAGTTTACGTATACTTATAAGTTATTCAAAAGATAATTTATCATCATCAACCCGCCGTACAAATTCTTGATACTCCAGCATTTCATCTAAGCAAAATTCATATCTTCCATAGCAAAATGCCCAATATGGATGGTAAGCACCTTCAATTTTTGTAATGGGATTATAATATACTTCTCTATTTATACGATCATATGCTTCTCCTGTGTTTTCATTATATGCGAATACTGTAATTTTATGTATTTCATCTAAACTTTTTGGAATACCATCAACAAGCATAATCAATGTAAGTTCAATCGTCTCCGCATGTCTTGTACCATTGCATTCTTTTACAATTTTTATGCCAGAAAGCCCACCTACAAGAGCATCTGCTAAATTAAGAGGACATCTACTACCAATAATTTCCTCTTCGATAAATTTCTTTAATTTTTTATCCATCATTTTTTGATCTCCTCCTATTATTTAATAACACCCAATGGCATCGAATACTTATCTAAAACAAAATCACTAGTATAAAGACATGCATTAAAATCTTTGAAATCTACAAAGTTTCTCAATTTAAATGGTAGCTTTACAGTAGTCAAATGATCGTTTAATATAACTTCTTGACTTTCTACTATAAAAGTATTTGGTTCTTTTACAACTTCTGAAAACGTTGTATAGAAGCAATTTAATCTGGTAGTTCTACAATTTGATACAAATACATCAAAAGGTTTATCAGCACTTGCATCGTATCCAAATATTTTAACTTTAAATAATTCTGTGTTAGTTTCCGGAACACGATCTGTAGCAAATACATATTTATTATGAGATATATCGTAATCTTGTTCTGTATAATAATCAATAATACCAATTAATCCATAACGATGGAACTTAGCTTGATCTTCTAAAGACATCAACCATGTCTGAAAATTTTTACCCACTTCAAACATCTTTTCTCCTCCTTTTACCATAAAGTTAGGAAACAGATAAAAATAAAAGCGGGTATATTTCAACCCGCTTTCACTTATAACTCTGTTGTGCTTATACCAATTCCCATACTGAAGTCTTTATACTTAATCGGCGTAAAGAACTGTTTGGTATAATACATAAGTACAAAGTCTAATTCTTCTGTGGATAGATGTTTCAATGCTTCTTTATTAATATAAAGCTCATAGTTATCGGCAGTGATAAACTCGCCTTGAGCATGATATAATATATCATCTGATAAGCTAATTAAATACTCTTTATACTTATCTAGCCATTCTCGCTTCTCAAAGCGTCTTGGTAAAGTTGATGAATAATTTTTGCCATTCAGACTTACATTGAATGACATATAATACATCTTTTTCATTTTATTTCTCCTTTTCCTAATGCTTCAGCAATCTCTATATTCCATTTATGATATACATTGTCGAAATGGTTACTATTTAAAATCATTCTAGATTTAGGATAATCTAGCACTACTCCATTTGGTAAAACTGTTGGATCGCAATTTTCCAATGTGAACAAAAAGCTATATATTTGAGTCGGATAGATTGGTGGTATATCCATTGGATCATACTCGATATTCAATTCATCAACCATTAATCCATCTTCCTGCAACACATCTTGAAGCTTTTCCATTTCTGGAAATGTATCTAAATCATCATTTTTAAGTCTAAACAAAATGAGAGGTTTACCTTCTCTAGTTTTTTCAACCTCCATATAATCTAATCCAATTCTAGACTTATTGGTTTTTAAATATATCCCTTCTAAACCAATACATGCTAAATCTTTATCAGTTACATCTCTGTTGAATCTAATCATAATACTCAATTTGCTCATACCTATACCTCCATTTATTTATTATCTTTATCATAATCTATTCGCTTCCAACCATAAACAATCTCTGGAACATAAATAGGATATGCTACATTTTTGCAACCCGTATTTCCGAAATACATGATGTTATATTCGGTTCGGCATAATTCATAAACAGCTCTTATTTCTAATGGAGTTAATTTTTCTTTGCTAAATTTCTTAGATAAAACCTCTCGTATAGCACCATCACCACTATACATAACCATCTGCTCAAATGTCGCAAGGAATTTGTGTGCCAGTTTCTGTAAATAATGATAATACTCAAGAGCCCAATCACGCCTCTCAAATCTTCTATTATTTAGAGTAATAGGTTCATGGTATTTACCATTATTATCGCCCTCCCAAATCGGAATGGTAACAGTATATAAAACTCTATCCTTCATAATTTAAGCTTCCTTTCATTAATAATCTGCTCTTTTTTGAACCATATTAAGCTCCACTTTAAGTTCAGTAGCAGTCGGGTTATCTTGATAATACTGAACTCGGCACATTTCATAGATCATATCAGCCTCTGCAATTTTTAAATTTCGTTTCAAATAAATTGGACAATGGTATATAAACCAATTTAAATTCATTACATAATCTTCTCCTGGTAAACTGCCATCTCCTGCACACCATCTTTTAAATATTGGATAAAATTTACCCGCTAAAAACCGCAGATACCGAAAATAGTAATCTGCCCATACAATATCTTGAAATCTTCTTGGAGTACTGAAACCTTTTATTAAACTTCCGTCTTCGTATACTTTTACCTCCAAATGAAACATAGGTCTACCCATATTAAATTCTCCTTTCAAAAGTATGTGTTGCATCATATTTAATTTGTTCATTTAAGTGGTACATATCTGTGCAATAGCTACTAAAGCACACCCAATACAGTATTTTTAATTCTTCAATAGTTAAATATTCTTTTAAATAGTACGGCATATTATATCCCAATTCAAATTCACAAAAATCGCCATCCAATGCCTTACCAGCGCAATACCTTTTAAATATTGGATAAATCGCATCTGATACTTTAATTAAATACTTTATATACTTCATCATGTCTTTTTTATTTTGAAACCTCCGTTCCGGAATTATACTACCATTATACTGCATATTAATATACATCTTAAAAACCACACTATACAATTTCTTACTCATAATTAATCTCCTTTCAAATATGTATTTAGTTTCACCAATATAATATATAACCAAAAATAAAAATAGAGAGTAGCATCTCTGCTACTCTCTATATATTTGTATAATTAGCGCTCTTCGTCAGCTGCAGTAGGCATATTATCAGATGCTTCTACTACATCCATTTCCTCTTCTGCCGGAGCTGGTTCATCATCATCCGGAACGTTAGCCATAATCTGAGCAATAACGTTTGCACCAAGAATATCAATATCACCATTTCTTCCAAGAAGAACTGCACCTACTTCATCACCGTGCTCGTTCTTTCTTAATACTACTGGAGATACGAAGTTGTTCTGTCCAACAACTTTCTGAGTAGCAAGATCAACGATAATCTGAAGTACAGGAACAAATGCTGTTGTAGACTGCGGAGTATCAAAGATATTAATCATTGCAACATCAAACTCTTTGGACTCTTCATTGAAGTTTACACCAATAGAGCACAGACACTGGTTATAAGATTCTTTCGGAAGCACGTCTTTAATAATGCTGATAGTAGCATTATTAATAAACTCTCTTGCTTCAGCACTAAGCTCTCTCTTTGTTGTTTCCATTTTCTGCTCTGGCATTTCTACTACTTTCTTCTCTTCACTCATGATAAATTCTCCTTTTTAAATTATTCATTTTCTTTATCAAAAACATCAACTGGCTCTGCAACTTCTACTTCCGGAGCTTCGTCTGCACCATCATAGTCTGCAACGATTCCAGCTGAAATAATTGATACTTCATAAACAGTAACAGGGTCAGCATATTCATTTTCGCTGATTTTCTTCTGATATGTACGAGACTGAATACGTCCAGTAATATCAAGCTCTGTTCCTACTGCTGTATCAGAGAAGAATCTAGCGTTTCTTCCCCATGCGATACAAGGAATATAATAAGCTTTTTTATAACGATTAACTGCTACGAGAAGATCTGTAATCTCTCTTCCCAATGGAGTTTTTCTAAATACAGGTGATTTACAAACGAATCCGTCTAAGTGAATTTCATTACGATCCTTAGCGCATTCTCTAAGTAAAACAGCCTCTTCATCAGTAACCTCTTCCTGAGATTCAATAGCAGAGATATTCACAATGTCTTTTACAAATACGAACAGGATCAAGCGTTTTCTATCTTTTTCCTTATCCAATTTGTTGAAAGATCTAAACTGTCCAGTGATCTTTACTCTGGTTCCTTCTCCGATAGAGTTGATATCAATCAATCTTTCAGAGATAGTTACAGGAATAACATCTTGAACGTCTTTATTAAGTCTTGCGATGCTGATAAAAGTCTTATAAAAACTTTCATTATAAGTCTTATGAGAAAACTCTAAATCAGCACTAATAGTTCCTACTAAAGTTACTACGTTATTATCATACTGTGCCATAACTATCTTTTCCTTTCTTAATCTTAAAAATGAATTTTTAGTATCTTTTTGTTCAGAGTGTAATCTACTCTGATTGGATGTTTATAAGTTTTCTAAGTAACCATTCACGTACCTCCTTAAATGAATTTGACTGTAATAATTTATATAAAAGATGGCGCTCTTTTATATTCTATCTTGTATCTATTGTAATCCCTTCGGATTCAAGTTCATCTAAAGCTCTAACGAATCTAGGAAAATCTGTTTCGGAACAACATTTAAGATTCATTCTTATTGGTGCATCTGGATATAAAATTTTCCTATCATCATCAAACAACTTTAAACCTTTCTTGATATCAGCTATAGGAAGTTCATTCATAATATCAAGCATCGCTAAAGTAATCATTCCGTATACTTCTTCTGAATCACTTGACATATTTTGTGGAGATTGTACATCTAACATTACACCGGTAAATAATGGAAGAATATGATCGAAAAGTTTTAAATATATAGCCACTATACTATCTTCCGTTAAAGTATCCGGTGATAAACTCATTAATACTCTATTTAAACGCTTTACGTTGATATTCTCTTTATCGGATGAATATCGTGATAAAGCGATACTAGAAGCAATCTGTTCCGATATTCCTGGAACAGTACAAAGTATTGGTATAATGTCACGATTAATAGTTCTTGCTAAAGCAGAAATAAGATCCTGAATATAAGGATCTTTATTCTTAGTTTTAAGAACTGTATAATCATAGCACATTTTATTTATACGGCGTTTATTTTTCTCGTCGGGATTTTCGGCATAAACAATTTGAGTCATAATGCTTAAGAATCGAGAATCAGTAAAGTATTTAATAAAACTACTTTTCTCTTTTCTATCTCTTTTATCAAAAATATCTGAAAGTATCAACTTGTAATTATTTTTTACGAGTTGGAAAGCATCTCTATCAGACATAGTTTTAAATTCATTTTGCATTTTGGTATATAAAGAATCTGGTGTCATTTTTAACATAGCGGTGCAATCAAATCCTACCATTATATTCTCTCCTTACTGTGATTTCTTTACCATATAGTTGCAGTACATGTAAAAAAGAATCTGCTCTAGTGTTACCTAGAGCAGACTTAATTTAACGATTTTTCTTAAAATCATCATCAGATTTATCTTTCGGAATGGAAATGTTTCCATTCTCATCGATATACTTTTTATCAATTGCAGTTAATCCAAGTCCAAGGTCTCCCTGCTCCTGAATAACGTATGCATTAGAATTACGATTTGTAGTCATATTAATCTCCTCCTATACTTCTCTTTCTACTCTTCTCTGGCGTTGTTTTAATGTATATGCAGTATACCCATCAACGTTAGTTAAGTTAGTTTCAAATAATGCAGACATTAAACATACGTCAAGATAGTTTCTAGAAAGGGAATCATCAAGATCATTTGGAATATCTTGTTGAGTAACGAAACCTTTTGTAGAGATAGCATTATTCATAGCAGCTTTTGCTTTTAATGCATCTCCCTTTGGTTTAGCAAACTCGTACATAGTATTATATAACCCCAATGTAGCTAAACCTTCAAACTCTCTATCTGAAATAGCAGTACCTTTATCTGCTCCGAGAAGTCTACCGGTTTTCATATCACGATTATCAATACTAGTACTCCATTTTGATTTCTTAGTTACGATCTGCTGTACTTTCTTAATGTGCTGGTATCCAACCATGCACTTAGCAGTTTTTACAGGTTCCCCCTTACTATTCTTATAGTAATAAGGAAGATATATTTCCTCAAGAAGAGGAACTCCTGTATAATCACAGGCTTTAACAATATCTGCCATTTTTGGCTCTGTTACAGATTGCTTCATCTGGAACTTAAATGGATATTTCTTTGCTAAGAATTTCTCAAATTCTTCATCAGTCATTCCATCAAATAAGTTCTTATAGTAATCTGTATTGGTACCAGACTTATCGATAATGTCAAAGCCTTTATAAATAAACTCTTTGATTTCTTCGATCTTTTTCTTAGTCAATTTAGTAGCCATATATAATCATTCCTTATCTAACAAGACATGCAGTGCTAACTCCAGCAATCTCTACACCAGGTTTCTGAAACGGTTTCTTTGGAGCCTCTGGAATACTTGGCTGATTAATCATGTCGTCTGTTACTACGAAATCTGGCTCTAAAGAATCCATGAAATCTTTATCTACCATTCTAATATCCAGAATATCTTTAGAAGCAACTTTCAGTCTCTCTGCACCAAACTTAGTAGAGCAATCTACCATTAAAGATGCTGCATAAGATACAGGCTGTGTCTCAAGAATAACTGGATTGATAGCTACAACTCTGCAAGCTCTTTTAAGCTTATTTCCATTGTACATAAATTTCATAAGAAGGTAATCGCCTTCTTCAACTACTACTCGTTTTGTGGTACTATTATCAAAAGTAAGTCTAACATCAACCGCAAATAAAACTTTGGTATTATTTTCAAGCAGCATGATAATATATCCTCCTTATATACAAATTATATTACCATGATGTTGTAGGATTACTTTCCAGTAGATCCAATTCCACCAGTACGCTTTGTATCATAAGGATTGTCATCGCATGTAATACCGTAGTATGTAATAACACCCTGTGCAAATTTAGTATTTTGTTCAAGAGTCACAAATGGTCTACCTAAATTAAATTCCGGTTCTTCTTTTTCACAGGTTATCTTAATCATAATATGGCCTTCGTTATCTTTGTTATTGTAATAATCAGCATCAATGATACCTACAGTATTATCCAGTCTCATCTTATATTTAAAACCATAAGAAGACCTAGGATAAATAGCTAAGAAAGCAGACGGAATAAGTTCCATTTTAATTCCAGTTGGAATAATTACACTTTCTCCTGCATAAAGTGGGATATTACTAAACGGACAATAGAAATCATAACCGGCAGAATGCCTTGTAGATCTTCTTGGTAATGTGATATTGTCATAAACTTCTTTTAAAAGCTGATCACCCACGAAATCTGAAAATGGTCGACTGCAGCGCTCTTCAACATATGGAAGTAAGATTTTTTCGGTATCTTTTTTAAATTGCTCCCAAGATACTTTCTCAAATTTGTTTTTAGCTAAGTTTACCGGATACGTATCGCTAATAGTTCCAGATAAACTATAATCAAGCTTTTCTTTAGTTCCATCTGGTTTGATAATATAATTTCCTTCAGGTTCAATACTAATATTCATACTTCCTAAAGCATTCATTATAAATTCCTCCTTGAAAAATATTTTATTTTATGGTTTCGCTTTTATTAAAAACAAATCTTGTCCCTCACCATCTAGGGTGAGGGACCAAGTATAGATAGCACTAAAGATTTTTATGAAATTGAAAATGTAATTAAAACTAAAAATCTCAATAGGTGAGTATAGATTCAGATATTCATGTTATAAAAGCACAAACTGCAATTGGAAAATGAACAGTTTCGCTTTACAATATAGTTACCCTGCTTGTAAAAATAAAATCTCCTTCTAGATTTCTCTAGAAGGAGTTTAGATATAGTGTAACCTATAAACAAATTTTCCACAATTTATTAACAATTGCGAGAAGGAGATTCAATGAAAAAGTTTAAAAACAACAATCATTGAAATGCAAAATGAATATATAAAAATCGCATGTCTGCGTATAGATCAATGTGATTGATTAAAGGAATTTATTATTCCTTTACCATAATGTTACAAATCTTATCCCTCGTCCTTAGAAGACGAGGGATTAAGTTTAGATTGATTACAGTAAACTACTTTGTACTAGTCGACAGAATAGACAAAGCTATTCTACAACACTAGTATGTTATTAGTGTTTTATTTTTTAAAAAGATCTCCCTCTAGTTTCCTAGAGGGAGTATAGATAGAGGTATCATGTATGAAACAAAAAAGACTCAACCATTGCAGTCGGAAGACCGCTACTTATATGTTATAAGTAAATCATTTTTTAACAAATTTTATCCCTCACCAGTATATAAGTGAGGGATAAGTATAGGAGCGATTTTATATAATTTTAGATTTTATAAAATGAGGTACTTTTTATGCGTGGCTTCTGCCACTACTTTTATGTTATTGGTATTTTATTTTTTCAAAAATTTAGCCCTTACCTCACGGTAAGGGCTAATCTAGGTGAAAATAACAACAAACATTCGAAAGGAAGTCTACTCATGTTTTAACATAAGCTAAACTTAAAGTGATTGATTTTAATTCTACCCGCAGATAGTATAGAGATGAATTTGGTCATCATAATTTGAAACAATCAAAAAATCAATGAAAGGACAATTAAACTATGAAGAAATTTAATTGTAAGGTTATTTTTTACAGAAATTCACTATCGGCAAATAGTGTGTAGTGCAACTCGTTAATAACTTTTAACAACAAACATGGAGAAAATTCTTAATTACTCTTTTTTGGCACGAAACAATAAGAGTCAACTAAGTATAGAGCTGTGTTGTTAAGTTTAAAGGCGAACATGTACGTTCATCCGCCTTTACCATATAGTTACATAGTTTTTATTTTTTAATTTAACAAATCTTATCCCTCGTCTTAATTGGCGAGGGATAAGTATAGGCTGCAAAACATATTACATGAAAGATAACCATAGAAGGTAAACGCAGTTTACCTTTACCATATAGTTATAATAGATATAAAAAACAAATCTCAATCCCTCACTCTAGATGATAAGAGATCAAGTATAGTCTAATTGAACATACAAACTACATGACTTCTTTCTAGCGATATTCTAATCACTACAAGTATGTTTATAATATGATATTTTTCCACATCTTATTAATTATATTTAGGAGGATGGTTGTATGGCTATATTAAATGAAGTATACGTTGGTCGTTTACCAGAGATCAACCAAATGGTTACAGACATTCACAATATTAGAGAAGAATATAGAGCGAAAGGAAATATTTCTGTATTAAAATCTACTAAAATATTTGAAAAGCATGTAGAAGATATGTGGGGATTTAAAGCTTTCTTATTTGATATTTATATTAGCTCTATACCAAATGCATATACAATGTGTGCCGGATTGTGTATAGATTGTGATACTGGATCGGTTGTTGAATACACAAATAAAGGATACAGATTTTGCAAAGACTCTAATATTTCTGCAACAACAAAATTAGCAACTTGTTTACTAGCCGATACTGTTTTTACAGATGAAGAAATAACTGCAATTATATTACACGAAATTGGCCATTCGTTTGTAGAGCGTGCAGAAAAAATGAATACTAGTATGGAATTATTAAGAAGATCAAGACTTAAAAATATACTATTGTTAATTGTGATTAGCGTCCTCACTATAAATCTAAGTTGGTTAGCAGTAGGAACAGAAGCATTATTAAGAAGTAATAGTTTTATTAATACCGTACTCACCAAATTCGAAAAAGCAATAAAAAATACCCCAGGCGTACGCCATATAAATATGGCAGCAAGCGAATTATATACATTTTTTATAGAGTCATTAAATAATTGGTCAACAATTTTGAATAGAAAAAACTATAACAACGATACATTAAAACGATTAGAAAAAGAGCGTAAAAAAGGAGAAAATACAGTAACCAAAAATAAACTTTCAGATAATTTATCTTTTTGGCGGTCACATGAACGATTAGCAGATGATTTTGGAAATATGTATGGATTAGGTGCTGCCTTAGCTACTGGATTATTAAAAATGGGTAATCCATATGCATATGGAGTTCTATCTAAATCAGAACAATCTGATCTTCAAAAAAAAATAGATGATTGTATAATTGAAATATATGCAACAACAGACGCCCATCCCGGAAATTGCGATAGAATATTGGCAATGATAGATAGTCTCGAAGAAGATTATAAAACTCTAAAAGTAGATAAAAAAGTAAAAGACCAAATAAAAAGAGATATTACTGCATTGAAAAAAATAGCTACAGATCTTAAGAAAACTCAGGGGATAATTAAAGAATATAATAATAAATATATGGAGCAGTCAGCAAAGCAAAATATCAAAAAAGGAAATACGGAAACAAAAAAAGAAAAAAAATACAATAATAGAGGTCAAATTAATAAAACTTGGGAAAAAAATAAAATTGATATTGGCTAAAATAAAGAGGAGGGTGATCATCGATCACCCTCATATTATTTATTCTGGAATTCTCATCTCCCTGTAATCATATACAGGAACTACATTTTTATATCTTAATGATAACTTGTATGCTAAGTTCTTTCTGCTAATAATAGCGTTCTTAATATACTCTTCATCACCAGATAACGGACACACTCCAATATACAGAATAATCTGCATATCTTTTGGAGCAATCTTGGTAAGCATTCTTGCAAACTTTTCTATGTACTGATTCTCCTGAAGCATATTACATTCTTTAGGACGAGTATCATAATGAAGTATGGCTTCTTTGCCATCTCCTAACTGCACCCTGATAGCTTCATTTGAAAGGTTAAACACCAAGAATCTATTTCCATTCTTATACCAGATAAAATAATCCTTTCGATAATCTTTGGAAGTAGGAACTAAATAATCAATAAAAAGTAATTTGATAAGTAATCTACCGAACGACTTTATGGTGTGGTTGGCAAAATAAATATCAAATGAGAGCATGTTCCAAAACTCAGTACCACGTCTAAGAATGATACCTTCATAATTCTCATCTTCGGTAGTTGTGAGTTCATTGAACTCATGCATTACCGAAAGTTCTTTATCAACAATATAAAACTTATGAAAAATGTTCAATGATGATGCATATTCAAAATCAATTCCTTTTGCAATATCCTTAAAAACTTTCCATGGTATCAGTATGTATCGAACACTATCATCTTCATTATAATGATTTTCTGCCAGAATAAATCCGGGTTTAAATAACAATTCAGATTCCCTAAGTTTCTTTTTTACATACTTAAACAAATTCTGTTTCATTATTATATCCTCCTCTTTAGATATGTATATCAGTAATCTACACCATAATAATATATAACCAAAGACAATATTAAAGAGCAGTGGTTTCCCACTACTCTTCCATTATCCATCTGTCATACGCATTATGGTAAATATGCTGATTACTAGAACCTCTGAATTTCAAAGTAATATCTCTTTTGTCTATTTCAAAAGGCCCATCTACCAGATATTCGCATCTATCAAGTAATTTATATTTATCATCTTTAGATTCTATTAAATCTTTCATATGAAATCCAGTATACGCCCAGATAGAATAACCTGGCAAATCAAGTTTATCTAAAAACTCTAATACTTCTGTTGCAGAACAGAATGGGTCTCCACCGGATAATACTATTGTTTTTACAAATGGCCTTTTAAGTATCTCAGATCTTATTTCTGCGATAAGTTCATCTGTAACTTCTTTTCCATATGTAAAATCCCAAGTTTGTGGAGAATGGCATCCTTTGCAGTGATGATTACAGCCACTAAAGAATATAGTAGTAGCTACTCCTTCTGCATCAGCAATAGATTCGTAGCATACTCCTGATAAATGAAGTTTCATTCTTTTTCTCCTACCTTATAGCAAATTTCTGGATAAAGATCTTTATCTAGATCTTTTTCACCAATAATAATAAGTTTCCATCCGTAGTTTTTAGCATCATCTATCATAGCCTGAATATCTTGTTCATATCTTTCTCCAGCATTCATCCATGCTTTATAATCTTTATCGGTTGCTGTATCAAGTTATCTATAGTAAAGCCGTTTAACCCACCTATCTCTTAATTCTAATGCTGGTACTACAACAATTATCTTTTCGCTACTATTTTTCAATCTTTGCCTTACCGCAAAATGAGATGCAATACATACAATATGTCCCTGATGAGAAAGATGCTCAGCAATATTTCCATAGATATTAAACCAGTTATCCCATCTTTTAGGATTTTCGTTTTCATCTTTAAACCAGAAAGATGATGACTCTAAATCTACACAATCAGCGTACTTTCTACACATTGTTGATTTTCCTACACCTTGATATCCAATTACAATAGCCATAATATCTCCTCCTTATTCTGCGTCATATGTTGTAAAGCCTTCAAACTTTCCATCATTATCGAATCTTATAATAAGATTATATATAATATTTAACGGAAGCCCATCATCTGGATCTTCTGTTGCACGTATACGTGTTGGGTCGTAATAGTGATCACAAACACAAATGTCAGATTTCCTCAGCCTAATAGTTGCTTCATGTTCTTTCTTATAATAGAAACTATGTTCTTCAACTCCAGTAACATATTCAACTCCCAAAGAATCAAGTAAACTCATAAATCTTTCTTTATCATTATTCGATTCTTGATTCTCACATGTATAATTGCACTTTGGGCATTTCCATGCATTAGCATATCCGTCTTGCGAATACCACATCTTCATTTCATTATTACATTTTGGACATTTCATATTATTCTCCTCCTAAAAATAAAAAATAGTTGTAGTGGAAAGATTTCCACTACATATCATTGGTTTAATGGATGAACTCTTTCATTATTTTTAAGTCATCTTCATCATAAAAAATTAATACAGCATTTTCCAATTCATTATTAAGGTATTTCACCTTCAATAATATATCGGAGAGAACACCATTTAATCTGTAAATACTTTCTCCGTCTTTAAGGTAAACTAATCCTTTGCACATATCAATATTATCTAAGATTCCAATAAGAAAAGTATCATTTACATTTATTAAAATGCTATCATTATTCATAATAATCCCCTCCTTATAATAATATGTTAAAGAAGAGATAGTGGAGTATTTTCTCCACTATCTCTTTCGTACGATTATTTATCTCTTACTTTAACGGTTTCTGGAATAAATGTAATTCCAGATTTTAAACAAAATTTACATTTATAAACACCATTTCTAGGTTTAATCATTGTAATATCTGATCTACGTCCGCATTTGCTGCATCTAAATACCTGATATACCTCACACATATTATTTATCCTCCTCTTTACCAAAGTCAGTATAAGCGGTATGCTTAACTCTTTCTTCTACCTCGGCAATCTTACCATCATTGAAGTTATGATAATCTGTTGTAAGGTATCCAGTTACTCTTCTGAGCTGCTCAATGTTTTTGCTATGACACATTGGGCATTCATCATTAAACTCACCCTGATATCCACAATCTAAGCAAGTATCAATAGGGAAGTTAAATGCCAAATATGGGATATCGATCTCTGGGCTAAATGCGAAATTAATAATATCCTCAATAGCTTTAGTATTATTCATAAATGTAGACTCTAATTCGATATACGTAATTGTTCCACCAGTAGCATACTTAGTAAACTGAGATTCGATTCTAAGTTTATCGAAGATAGAAATCTTCTGCCATACTGGAACATGACAAGAATTAGTTAAATATTCATGAGAAGTTACGTTCTCAATAATACCATACTGCTGTCTTAAAGCTTTTAAAGCAGTTCTACATAACCCTTCTGCTGGTGTGAAATATAATGAGAAGTTAAGATCATTTCTCTCAGCAGCTTCTTTTACGAAGTCAGACATATGTTTAATTACTTTTAATGCAAATTCTCTAGCTTCATCAGATTCAGCATGATTCTTACCAAACATTGCTACACACATCTCCGCAACACCAATTAATCCAACTGCTAATGTATTATGCTTAACTGATTCTTCTACAGTATCTTTACATTTTCTAGCATCTTGAATTGTATTATTCTGGTACATAAATGGAGCAGCTTTAGGAGACTGTTTCTTAATAATCTCATAGCGATTAAGAAGTCCTTTTTCACAAAGTACTAATGCTTTATCAAGATCTTTCCAAAACCCATCAAAATCAGCTACTTCTCTTTCTCCTAAACAAATTCCATGTTCAATACCGATCTTTGGAAGGATAATAGTATTAGGAACATTATTTCCTCTTCCCTGCCTATTATATCCTAAACCATGTCTGTCGTATCCAAGCATTGTCCTACACATGCTTCCCCATTGTCACCAATGGCACTGACTATATCTTCTTTCTATAATAATATCACCTCCGTTCTATTATAGAGTAGTCTTCCGCTTCGATTTTCAGGTGCTTCGTTTCCTAAAACACCGCTAGTGCCTATCTCTAGCTCTACTTCCATACATTCATCAGGAATAGTCGATACACTTTCGTTCTCAAAGAGAATGCTTAGCACGGTCTCATCATGCATAGAGTGGACATTTCTATGCAGACCTAACCGTTAGCAACCTTTTCAGGTTACACCCTCGGGCGAGGTTCAAAAGATTTTAGATGAGCTGCAGTTTACACTTACCCATCGTTGAGAAATAAGTATCAATATCGCCTTCTGTTTCGTGTGCTTCTACCCAATCACAGTTCACAAAGTTCGGATAGATTCGTTTTGATAACGATTTCAATGCTAACTGCTTAAGATCATAGTTAGGATCTCCAGGATTAGCATTGCATCCTCTCTTATGCTGGAAAATACTGATTGGGAATATAGAAGTTCTATGGAATTTACCAATTCCATTTAATGATGCTTCAAATATAAATCTTGTTACTAATCTACCTTCTGTAGATGTATCTCTTCCTAAGTTAATTGAAGTAAATGGAACCTGAGAACCCTGTCTTGATTCAAGAGTATTTAAGTTATGATATAATGCTTGACAAGCCTGTTTCATCTCAAATACTAAGTCAAGATAAGAAGCATTATACAATCTTCTATCAAGGTTTTCTTTATTATCGAGATAGATATCTTCTTCTTTAATATTCATCATCTTAAGATATTTATCCTTATTATCATCTACCCAATCTTCAATCTCTTCGGTAGTCATCTTCTCAATTTCTAATACATCAATATCACCATACATCTTAGCAATATTTAATACAAATGCTTTTACTAAACTCATCGTAACAAATGGTGCAAGATCATAATCAATATGAATTGTTCCAACTCCGCCAAATTGCCACTAACTCTATGTATAGGAATTGGTTGTTATACATAAAGAGCCGACTATATCTTCATCTCATTACTGAGAGATTCGCACTTCGATTTAAAGGATTTTCACCTAGTGAGGAGTTTCACCTCACCCCTACTCCTGATGCGTGTCATACTCGCCTAGGGATAGTCTGTTGACTTCTAACAATGTTATCACCTCCTCGTTCAACATTGCTAAGAGCACAGGATATTACTAGTATGGCTGGTACTAGTCCTTCCCCTGTTAGCACATCTTCTAACTGTCATTTCCTACAGTTCCTAAACGTAAGATGCACACCTTAGATTTCTAAGTTCACGAATTTTACTTCCTAATGTCACCATTAGGTGAGGCACTTTAACATACCTGACTCTGGCACTGAAATGCTACTGCTACTAATTGTGTTGCAGTTGCAAATGATTTTGGTTGTCTAACATCACCGTTCTTTGTTTTAAATCCATATCCAAATACTTCTTGGAAATTTAAATTAAGACAATTATGTATACCATATATAGCTTTCTCAAGATCATGCTGGTATACAATCATATCTTTATGTGCTTGTGCTACTTCTGGATCCAATCCGCCATATTCGATCGCAATTGTTTTAGACATTTCACTAGATGCTTCTTTTTCTCTTCCTGAGAAAGACCTCTCATCCACATTAGCATTAGAATTGACTACGTTTTCAGCATTAACTTTATTTAATACTTTCTTTACAATAGTAGATTTCTTTTCACGTTCATTGTTATGCTTCTCTCTATACGTAATATATGCTCTTGCTACTTTTACACTTCGATTCCGCATAAGAAATTCTTCTACCATATCCTGAATCTCCTCTACAGAGATTTGATCTACTGGAATAGCTTCTATAGATTGTGATATAGATAAAGCATCTTCCAATGTGGTTGGTTCGTAAGTTGTATCATCTGGTTCATATCCATATACACTATTATATGCTTTAAGCATAGCTTTAGAAATTTTATTTATATCAAACTGGACTTTTTCGCCATCTCTTTTAATTACTATAGGTCTCATATATTTTACACGCTCTCCTTTTTTAGTTTGTTACTTCCTTGTTTCTGATCAGAAGTATATCAAAATTCTACTTAAAATGAGAAAAAATAAAGCATTCCGGAGCAAGTAATTACTTGCTCCAGAAAATAACTTTTTTGATTTCTTGTAAAATTTAAAATGTGATAATAATTTTGCCAGCCTCTACTTGATAAACTTTTAATCCTTGTTCGGCTGCGAGTTTTTCGATCTCCCGTTTGACACCAACTTCGTTAAAAAGTTTTCTATCAAACATATATCTCTGCCCGAGATGATTCACTGATAAGTTTACAGTAATGAAATCACTAGTTCCGATTTTAGAAGCAGACATTAATAAGTCTACCGCATTATCAAAAATAGATTGTGCTAAAGATTTAAATAACACTTTCTGTTCAGCAGAATAAGCTAAGTCAAGCTGCACTTTTAACTTCTCACCTGCTAGCATTTTTGGTTCAAAATAACTCATATAAGTTCTCCTTTCTCTACCTTTTGCTTTTTATTCATATGTTTCTGGTGCAATTAAAACTTATCTAAACCTCAGGAATAATTGGATGAAGCACCATAGAGCGTATTACATTAGAAGCAATTTTAATCGTTTTCTTATTAAACTGCTTGCTCATATCGATGGTAATAATGTAATAGTATACAGTCCTCTGCCATTCAACTCCATCTTCATCTTTCATTGGTACAGTACGATAAGTCAGTTTTAATTCAGTAATTCTTCCTGTGATACTTTCATTCTCTACTGTGATCTTACCATTATCATCTGTACTAACTTTTACATATATCTCTAAGTCTACAATATCTCCAACCTTATATACAACATCAGTAGTCTCATCAATTACTATTCCACTATTAAGATATACTTTTGAAGAGAACCAATCTTTAATAGGAATAACTAATTCATTTATAACTCTACCATGTTCATTAAAATATAAAATTGCAATACATCTAGCCTTAGTAACTTCTGCATAGACTTTATCAACTTTAATAGTTTCTTCTTTTCCGTACCATTTTTGAGAAGTATCAACCCTAATAGAAAATCCAGCATTAGCAGACTCATTAACTTGATATAATCCTAAGATTCTACCTTTAAAATGTTTCTGTCCTGTTCTATAATTCTCATTAGGATTCTCAGTAGAATAGAATCTAATCTCAACTTCTGATACTTCATTTACTACTAAGATCTTAGTATCATTATAAAACAAAGTGTCATATACTCCAACAGTAGGCTCCTCTACAGTAGACATATCCACAACATGAGTATAATCTATATAAGGAGCATCCACATCAATTTCTGTATCTATAAGTGGGTCGTAACGAATTATAACTTTATCAGAATCATCAGTTACTCTCATTTCTTCACCACCTTACTTATTAGATTCCATAATAACTAAGGTATAATAAATCAAGACAGCTTTACAATATGAAGATCTAGTTGCCCTAGATTTCTTCTTTCTGTATGCAGGAGAGTTTTCATTTAACCAATCTTCTACAATTTCTTTCTGTCTAATGATATTTTTATTCTTAGTATTTGGTTTTGCAATAACACATTTTGCTAAGAATGAATAACTTGTTACATCTTTCTCTGGGCTATTTGCAAAATACTCAACTACAAGAAGCTGCATGAATTCTCGAATAACAGGGAGATTTTCTTTATCTTCTTGAATAGATTCAATAATAGAAGATAATTCATCAACCTTAATATTCTTATCACAAGCCATCTTGCAAAGTCGATAATCTACACCCTTAGATGTAACCCAGTTTACTGCTTTTTCTACAGCTCTTTCTGCAATTAAAGAATCGTTATCAGCAATACGATAATCTGATTCTTCTGCAGAGTCTGAACCATAAGTGAAATATAAGTCTTTCTTCTGGTAGGTATCGTAGAAAACTGTAGCAATATTTCCTAAGAAAGATTTGATTCTTCCATGAAGCTGTTGAATCATATCTGCAACATCTTCGTCATCTGGATCTTTAAACTTATCATTATAAGTATTAAGCCAGGTTCTACAGATAGATCTCACTGCACCAAATACCGATCCTTCACGTTTAAGATCATATTTATTAGTAAGAATATTATTCAGAATATACTCCATTACATATCTATACTTTTCCGGTGGAATTTTAAACTTCTGAGAATGAATAGAAGGATAGAACTTACCAGAGAAAGCTAAATACACTGCTGAAATTTCAGCATTGACAGCATCTTCTTTTAAGATAAAATATCTTATTACCATCATCTGAGTCATAGTAAACTCGTCTTTTGCTGCTCTTGGATTGAAGTTCATATTCCAATAATAGGTATTTTTTAAACAAGCTGTAATTTCTTGTGGTCTAATATTTAACGCTCTAAAATAATCGTTTACATCTTCAGCACCAAATGGTAATCTCGAAATAGGTACCGTGTCATATAACTTATCAGATCTACTTTTTATATAATTCTCAATATTCTTTTTATATTGAGCTTTCCTCTTGTCCATAGCCGTAGCAACTATTGGATATATATCTTTTACTGCTACTGAGGTTACTTTCATAATATATACCCTCCTTAAAATAATTACTATGATGTGGGAAAAAAGAAACCGTATGGAATTCCATACGGTTTCTCATTTTAAAGTCGTTTTATAGAGATTGAATAATACTTATATGGTATAGGTTTGCTATATCCATAAAGTTTATTGATACTTTTACTTATAGCTTCAGATTCATTAGAAGCCATAGTAAAAACTCTATCTATATTTCCGGAGAGTTTATTTAGAATCTCAATCCGGTAACACTTCCTCTTTTGTAATTCCAACAGTTATTGTGTCTCCTTTCTTTGGCAAGATATATTCAGCTGGATTGGAGATTGTAAAGCCAGCTGCCTTAGGATGACCACCACCGCCAAATAATTCAGCAATCTTAGAAAGATCAAGATCTGTTGTTTTATCTGAAAGTGCACCCTTATATAAAGAGTAAGTAAATCCAGTTCCATTCCAATAAAATGGCATCAGAATATCATAGCAATCTGCATACTGACCAAACTTAAGTGAATTTGGCCTATGCATATTTACTGCAATACAGTTATATTCTTTACCATTATACAGGATTCTAATTTCTGTACCATATTCAGTTATGATACCCTGGTTTTCATTTATTACATAGTCTCTGATAAGCTCGCCATCAGTAATAATATTTTGGAAATTTTTTTCTGTAAGGTGTTCGATAGCAGAGGCACATTTACAAGGATCATCATAATTGAAATGGCCAAAATTGAAATTGATAACCATACCATCAAGATGCCAAGTATCATATAGATGAGTATACAATATTATAGTTGGTGGGTCCAAAGCTTTGATTAGATCGTCAATTTCTTTTTCAGATAACTCATCATGCCTATGAATGTAATATGTGAGATACATCGGTAGTGTATCGGCTTTATACCATACCCATGCAAGCAATGCGCCAGATAATCCAACACATCTATATCCTGCAAGTTGTCTTAAATCTGGATACTTTTCAATAGTTCTTATTGAACTCATATGATGATCGATCCATACAATCTTATCACGATACTTGTATGCAAATTCAATATTTGCTTCTGTAGTAATAGAATAATCTACTAAATAGATTAAACTAGCGTTTCCGTATTGATCTTCTAGATAAGCATCAGCTAACGGCTGCTTATAATCAACAGCTCTTGTATATACTGCCTCATCTTGGTGTTTTAAGATTACACAACCAGCTGCCATGTATCCATCCCGATCATTGTGATGTAAACAAAGAATATAATCTCCCATATTATTTTTCCTCCTTAATGCAATCATCATCGCAACAATCTTCTCTATAAAAACCAGCAAGATACTTTGTATCTTCAATAAATAAGCGGTGTCTATCTAAAGCATATAGATGCGTCTTTTTAAGCATATTTGCAAGATACAATACCAACTCAACATTCCTATCTAAATCAATCTCATCATCATTTGGATAAGTATACATTGGCAACATTTTATTTTCGTATACTGGATCTTCATCAGCACAGAATCTTCGGCAAACTTCGTTAACGCTATCGTAGTCATCTTCAATGCGATTCAGCATTCTTTCCAATCTCGCTTTAGGACTAATCATAGTTAAAACGATTGGGTATAAGTGCCACTTATAATTCTTTTCTAGAGAATTATAATAAGCAGTAAACTGCATTGGCGTACATGTGGTTATATAAACATCTTGTTTAAGTGTCGCTCTATTAAAATCGTTGATTGGAGTCCCATATCTCCAAACAGATCCATCTGCGACTTTAAAAGATCGCGATTCAACAAAATGATTATCAAAATCTTCAAGCATCCTATCATATTCTTCTTTAGATACAAAAATGTATCTATCTTCCGATTCATTTGGTCTTTTTGGTCTATCTGTAACCAGTTTTAATCTTTTAATAGACTCATCGTTTGCTGTAACTAAATCAATTAAAGTATCTTTTCCTGCTCCAGAATTCCCCATAACGCAAAATAACATATCATTTCCTCCTTATTCAATATAATCATCATAAATTTCAATAGATAATTTTTTATCTGGCATTAACGCAATAACTGCCTGTGGTGCTTTATATATGCAATCAGGAAATCGTTGCATGATGCTAACCAAATGATCCATACTCACAATATCAATACACCAGGATTTTAAATTTGGATCCCAGTATGCATCCTCATGTGGGCATAGACTATCATCTTTACATGATGCTCTAGCAATAATACATTTCATAACTTAATCCTCCCCTTCATTATAAATTGCATAAATTATCATATATACTCTTCGCTATAATAGAAGAGATTCTAGTGATTCTAAAGTTATCAACTATGGCTAGATCTTCTGGTCTATTAGTAGTATTTACTACAATTGCAGTGTTACCAACAAACTCTAATTCTTTGCCACATGCTTCTCCAGGTTTAACACCTGCTGAATCTCGACACCAGATTGTTCCTGGTGCTGATGGACCTACGCATGCATCTATTGCAATGATAGGTTTATTGAAGAAGTTTTTAATCCATAACTTCTTCGCAAAGTTATTTACATTTGTTGCCATTACCGGAAACTTTATAGTTCCGTAAATTTCTAAACTCGGATCTAGTTCGGCTAGCACAGATCCTACATATGGGCCAACTGCATCGCCCGGTACTCTTGGTGATCCAATGCAGACGAAGATAGGCTTCTTTCGCCCAAATCGTTTTTTGTATAGTTCAAAAAAGTTATTGATAACATTCTGAACGTATACATAGTAATCGTTGTTTAACTCCATTTGCTGCATATCATATCCTCCTCATAATTCTTATTTAGATCACAAATATAATATACAATTTCATTAGAAGTTCAAAAAATAAAGGGTGGTTAATTAACCACCCTTTACGCTAATTTGTTTTAGTTACAGTGTATATTAATCTTGATTTTAAGATTATATCACCTTTCATATTAAGAATCTTAACACCACTAGACACACTGGATGATCTAGTAATATCAGATACTCTAATATTTAATCTAGAATTCTTTGTTATCAAATTGATTACATAAGAATCTTTTGTTCCATACATAGCAACAATCTTTTCATTCTTACCTAATTTAATAACAGAGTTTCCGGCCATGTAACGTTTACCTAAAGCTAATCCAGATGCAGAGAATTTATTAGCTTTACCAGAGTCGGTAATAACAACAATATCTGTATCTGTTTTATCAATAGCTGAAATACCATCAATTTCGTTGTTGGTATTCATTGCAAATACTCCTAATGTATTTCTCTTATAATTAGGAATATCTTTCATCTTACATCTTAAAGCTTTTCTATCAGAATAGATAATGATATCTAAATCATCCGGAATAATCTTGATATCTTTTACCAAGTCTCCAGGATTCAGCTTAGTCATTATGATTCCACCCTGAGTAGATACTAATAAATCTTCAAGATCAAGCTTCTTAATGTAGTTTCCTTTTGTTACCATAACTGCATAAAACTTTCTGGTTAATCCAGCAAGTCTCTTAATTTCAGAAGCATCAAACATTTCTACTACTTCTGAACTAATTCCTTTTACAAGAATTCGAATATCAATTCCAGCAGAAGATCTTTCAGTAATCGGAATCTTATGAACTGGGAATTTAAACATTCTACCTTGTGCTGTGATAAAGATTACATCGGATGTATTCTCTATCTTAACTGCAGCCACTGGATTATCTCCTCTAACAGCTCCGATTACTTCATTCTGTGGAAGCTTTCTAATGAAGTTATTTTCTGTAATAACTACATTGAAAGTTCCCTGTGGAATATTAGCAATCTCGTTAGCAGAGATAAGTTTTCTTTTTGGTGGGAAACCATATTTCTGTTTCAGAGTGATAAGATCATTTGCAATCTCTGCAAGAATCTTATTCTCATCAACAATCATGTCCATGCACTGCTTCTCAATTATTCTGAGTTTAGCAGCAGCTTCTTCGTATCCTTTAAGATAACTTGGAGCTAATTTCTTAATTGGATAATTAAGTATAAACTTAGCTTGCATATCTGTAATGCCAAGTAACTTAGTTAACCAATTCACTAACTCTTCATCATTCTTAGATCTAGATGTCTGAATCTTCTTGATAATCTCGTTAATCTTTCCGGATCTAATTACTGCAATACAAGCTTCTTTCTCGTGAAGATCTGTTCTAATCTTCTGAAGCTTGATACAATAATATCTGAATTTTGCTAACTTTCTCTGCTCAAGAAATTCAATCAGATACGATTTATAACTCATTCTGGTCATATTGAGATCGTGCACAACCTCAAAGTTTACAGACTGAGTTTTCTGTAAATTAGTTGCTTTATAAAGGAAGTCTTTCACATACTGTGGATCTGCGCCTTTCTTCAAATGAATCGTATATTTCATACCATACTCTTCGCTTGAATCTTCTCGCATCTTTGCAATCTGTGGAAGTTTTCCTTCATTGATTAACTTGTCTAATGCAGCTTTAACAGATGAATCGGTTTCATCAAGATTAACCATATCTGGTGTACTCCTGATTACTAATGCATAGTGTTCACTGTTCTTACCTGCATCTACAGTTTCAATATCAATAATTCCTCTAACCTTAAAGTTTCCAACTCCAGAATTAGAAATCTGTTTCCAATCAGTATCAACAATCTCACATGCCTGACACTGATCCGGAATCAATACAATCTCTGCATTTGGATTCTTAATCAGCTTTAAAGTCGCGTCAATTACATCATTGATGTTATGAGGCGGAACACTGATTTGTTTTCCCAGTGCGATTCCAAATGTACCATTAATAAGTAGCAATGGAAGCATAGTTGGAAGATATTCTGGTTCTACATCATCCCCAGAATAAGTGGGTGTCCAGTCTACTATTTTTGGAGTTTCTGATAACTCTTTAAAGATTACATCTTTAGCAAAATCAGAAACCATCATCTCGGTGTATCGTTGAGCGGCTGCTCTACCTCCCTGAATTGATCCCATAGAAGTTTCGGATGCTAATAATGGAATATAAGTAGACCACCAATTACACATATTTACTGCTGCTTCATATACTGATGTATCTCCATGCGGATGGAATTCACCAATAACTTTACCTGTAACCTGGGCAGATTTTACCTGCCTTGTTTTACATGGTAATTTACAACCCATTGCATATAAGATTCTTCGATGAACTAATTTTAATCCATCTCTATAATCTGGTGCTGTACGTTTCATATTAACTTCAATCCCGTATCGGGACATATCGAATTTATACTGCTCAAGACAATTTTTCTGTATGATTTCTTCAGCCATTATAGTTCCTCCTAAATCGAATTAATTATAAGTTTTAACACTAATAACTTGTTACTTAATTCTATTAGTGGATATCCCATTAGGTCCAAACTGGAGAGTATAGGTTCCGGGTTTTATCTGTCCCTCTTTTCTCCGGTTAATCCGCTGCATTCCCCCACAGTACATATCATATTCACCTCTGGGCTCTAACTTATTACCTTGATTAAAGGTGATATCATATACCTGGTCAACTCTAATTGTCTTTGGATTTCCATAATCATCAACAAGTCTTACTGTTCCAGTTTTGCTTACCTTCATGATATGGAATCCTGAATTGAAATGTTTGCAAGATCTAATGTCTTTCGTTGCATAATTAATATCGTAACTTGCAAATCCTGGAATTTTATACCAATACATAATAAACCCTCCTTAATGAAACAGTAAAATAGCGATGAATACTAAAGTTAATAAAGTTGCTCCTGAAAACATGTAAATTTCCTTCCATTTACTCATATTTCTACCTCCTTTAAAAAATATGTAGAGGAGAGTAAATTTACTCTCCTCTGTTGATTAATCCATAAGATCAAATCTGCTTACTTGTACATCCTGAAGGACAGCTGCTTTATTGGTCTCGTAGAATCTCATCATATTAAGCTCTTCCTTAATATCATCTACTGTATACTGAATAAGGCATCTGTCTTCTGGATTCAAAGTTGAATCGAATAATCTTCGTCCATCCATTTCACCCAATCCCTTATAACGCTGGATATAAGCAGGTGCGGATTTATCAAAAAGATCCATCAATTCATAGATTGTCATAACTTGATCGTTTACATTATAGACCAATGCTTCATTCTTCTTCATCATATTAATAATCTCTTTTGCTTCAGAGATAAGAGTATCATTAACAAATGCAGTTTGATAGTCATTAATCAATGCTTCGATAACAATAGTATCATGTTTTTTAGTTACTGAGAAGATATACTTAAACTGCTTCTTTAACATTGTCTGCCATTTTGTATGTGGTACTTTATTAATCACTAAAGTTAATATAGCTTCCAAAAACAATGGATTCAATGCATGGTTATCAGCAATTCTTGTAAGTTCTTTGTTGTAATACATATTGTTATACAAAATTCTAGACAGTTCTTTTGGTGTAACTGGTTTACCTTTAACTGTCTTTACTGTATTGGACTTAGAGAATTTCTTCTGGATATATTTTACATACTCCATTCTATCTCTAAGATAATCATATTTCTTATGCCCTTTAGAATCTTTACCGATATATACACCATATAACGGAGGCATGGCAGCATATAATCTTCCAGCCTCGATTAACTGTGGCATATAAATCATGAAGAAACTTAAGAGCAGTTTTCTGATATGATTTCCATCGGGATCGGCATCAGTACACATAATGATCTTATCCCATTTAACTTTATTTATATCAAAGTTTCTTCCATAGCCTCCACCAACAATAGCAATGATAGAATTGATTTCCTCATTATTGAAGATCTTTTCCTTTGTATTACCAAAGGTATTGATAATCTTTCCTCTAATGGGGAAATATCCTTGTCTTTTATTATCTCTATTGTTTCGCATTAAGGAAGCTGCAGAATCTCCCTCAGTAATAAAGAACTCAATATTCTTTGTTCCAGTTGGCTGTACAAACTTAGAAGGAAGATTATCAAGTTTATTTCTTGCATACTTGTTACTGAGTTTTACTTTGTCCTTATCAGACTTAGTTCTTAACTCTGCTACATCTTTAAAATACTGACAGAGTTTTGCTAAATCTTTTGAGTTTGTTTTGGTCCATTGATCAAGTAAACTCATTACAGTATCATGCATGAATGGTTTCATATCTTCATTTGCCAACTTCTCTTTTGACTGGCCATCAAAGATAGGTTTCAAATGAGCTACAGTAACCACTGCTTTAATACCGCACTTAATATCGTTACTGATTACGGACAATTTAGATTTACTATTTGCTAAATAGATCTTATTCATATACGAAGTAAAGAACTGAGAAATTCCCCATTCAAATCCTTCAATATGAGTACCAAAGATTGTTGGACACTTATTTGCAAATGCAATAATATGGTCTGTAGAGTTCTCAGATGCATCCCATGTTACAGCTACATCCATTTTCATATATCCAGTATCATAATGCATTATAATAGGTGCAATCAATGGTTTATCTGTTTCTTTGATAAGATAAGTTAATATACCATCCTGGTTTACTAACCTTTCTTTATATTCTTTACCATTCTTATCCCATGCTACGAAGTCTACAACTGCGCCAATCTTACTCAATGGTAAGATATTTGTTACCCAGCTGTATACATCTTTCCATGTAATAGAAATCTCTCCCAATGCATCAACAGATGGTTCAAAATATACATAAGTACCCTGTCTATGCTGTTTATTTGGAAGACTTACTTCCTTGGTTTCTGGATTACCTTTATTCCAAGGATGTCCTTCTGTAAGTTCTACTCTACGATAATCTGGCATATCGCATCTGTAGGACTCCACGATAAACTTATGTGACATTGCATTGGTAACCTTTGCACCAACGCCATGTAAACCTGATGAATACTCACCTTTCTTCTTATCATAGTTAGATGAAGTATTCGGGTTCGTATAAATTCTCAGAATATTATCATACGGAATTCCTCGTCCATTATCTTCACAAGAAAATCCGTAAGTTCTTTCATCAAATGTAATTCTAATCCAATCGCATGGAGAATCATGCTTATCCAGTTCATCAAAACTGTTCTGCCAAATCTCCCTTGCCATGTTCTTTAAACCTTTATTACCTTTTGATCCAAGATGATATCCTGGATTTTGCCGAACTACTTCTACAAAGTCTTCAATAGTTCGAATTTCATTTCCGTAGTTTTGAATGTTTTTCAACATCTCTTCAGAAATATTTTGATTACTTCTTGCCATTTATTTTATCCTCCTTAAAAGTGTAATGCTCTAATGGTTAGTTAGATAGCATTTAATATTTACCTTCCATACTTTAAAAAATAAAAGTCGGGAAGCCTATCGCAAGGCTTCCCGTGTAGATGGTTCAGTTGTACTAATAAACTCTGAATAGACACAACTGAAGGGATACAATTGAAATAAAAGGCCCCAAGCATTTTCATGCTTGGGAATGGACCAGGTAGGATTCGAACCTACGGCTGCCTACTTATGAGGTAGGATTTCTAACCAGCTGAAATACTGGTCCTTATGTAATACTAAATTACAAACTAGGGTGGTGGGATTCGAACCCACGAATGTCGGAATCAAAATCCGATGCGTTCACCGCTTCACCACACCCCATTATTTTTTGTTGCTTCTCTATAGAATGCGTTGAGTCACTCTATAGAGAAGCGTGTGTATAAAACAATTCATAGAGGGATGCACCTGACGAGACTTGAACTCGTACCTCTTAATCGAGAATGGATTTTAAGTCCATCGCGTCTGCCGATTCCACCACAGGTGCAAAAGGGGCCAGAGTGAATCTGGCCCTCTACTAATTAGTTACATTGATTATAAATTATTACAGACTCAGTGGCATAGACTGTGTAACAGTTTTCTGTTGATCATCCTGCTGTGGTGCAGGTGCCGGAGCTGCTGCTACTGGAGCCTGTGGAGTTACTACAGGTGCTGCTGGCGAAACTGGAGCTGTTGACTGCTGTCCATTCATCATTGCATTCTGCTGCGCATTCATCGCTGGTGCTGCTGGAGCCTGTGCCTGCTGATAGAATGGATTATATCCTACTGGAGCTGCTCCCTGTGGAGCACCCCATACTGGAGCGGTCATGTATGCTGGCTGCTGATATAACGGCATTCCAGGATTCATAATAGCACTAAATGCATTAAATACATTAGCACCATTATTCTGAGACTGAACGCCTCCAAACATTGTGTTCTCATTATAACGGCTAAAGCTGTTATTAACGAGTTTATACAACTGCGGTACTCGTTTGATATATGGAATAAATCCAAAATATCCACGTACTACATCTGCACTTAAATCTACTCCAAGGAACTTAAGAGTCTGCAGAATATTCTGCATTCTTCTTGAAGTTTCTTCGATGTACTCTTCAGTACAAATATCCGGGTTAAATGTCTCGTGGCAGATTTTACAAGTTACAGTATGATCAGCATTGATAATTACTGCATACTGATTGCCTTCTTTGTGGGTACAAAATGCTTTACCCATTTCCTCATTGGTGACATTTAAATTAAATTCATCAACAGGGTTTTCTTTAAGAGCTTTTCGCTCTTCTTCATTGATTGGGTTAATCATTCTTGGTTTCTGAATAGCCTGACCATTTGCCATAGCTCCTGTGTAACCCATTCCATTGGTACCAAACTGATTGTTAGTATACATAATAGTTCCTCCTTGAAATATTAATGATATATCATTTTGTTTCACCAATATAATATGTAATTAAATATCATATTGGATTTTTTACATTTAAGTTAGGGGAGTAATATTTTATTACTCCCCGATCCTCGGATGCAATTCTCTATGCGGATACTCGCTTATGGTTCCCGTATAAGCGCGTTTCGCCATTGTATTTTTATACATCTCATCAAGTTGCTCTGCACTGCCAACCATTTCATCCTTGTGATCCTTAATAAATGCAAAAGCATCTTTGGGATCCATAAGAATATCAATGTACTGGATCATCTCATATGGGATGTACATCTTTCTAAATGGGTAATGTTCTGATACCTGACCAGACTCTGTATTACCAGAGTTTGGATATAACCATATTACCACCTCATTATCGTCATCCCAGATTAAGCCAGGGTTGTTTGGGACATTATCCCAAACGTTAATCATGTTATCGCAGATGAGTTTCAGGGGGCTTTGCAAAGAAGCCGCTTGTTCCCGAATCATCTTTATCAAATCCGTAGTCATGATTACGATTCCTCCTTTCTAATTTTACATGCTGCCTATCATATTCTTTAGGTAATGTAATGAAGTTTCCGTTAAAGACGTTTCTCTTATTACGGATACTTGCAACCATTTCCTGAAGATAATATCTACAGAGAGTTCCGCCATTAAAAGTGAGATCCTGCAAGATATTATTCATATAGCTTACTATCATGTTGTAGACATTGAATTTCTCCAACTGATCGTTTGCTACTCTAATCATTTCCTTATCTACTGGTACAGGTGAATTACAGATACCAAGATAACAGATGCGATTATAATTAGCATTGTCAGATGCTGCGATTGCTAAGTTATAAGTAAAATCATAATTCAGAAAATACTGATACTCGACATCAACATTTGCTGCACCTGTTGCTAAATCTTTAAAAATCCTCATGGCATTTTTACGAATAAATTCTGTAGATACCATATTTAACCATTCATCACCATTCTTCTGTCTTTGCTGCATAAAGAATGATGGTGGTAAAGGTCTAGGTTTTAATGGATTGCCACCTTTACCTTTTCCCATTTTTATTCCTCCTCTTCTTCATCATTACTCTCCTCATAATAATATTCATCAATATCAGCGTGAGGATCGTCAGCGATACCTCTTGTTAAAGTATCCTTCATAAATGTATAGATTGATGGTGCATTCTTAAACTTAAATTTTGCGCCCTCAACTAATAACTTAGATTTCATTACATCAATACCTGCTTCATTACATTCTCCCATGTAATTCTTTAAGTACCAATATAACTCTTCTCTAGTTCCTGTAAAGAATTCAAAGTTTCTTTCATTCTCACAGTTGTCATTTATAATCTCAAACAGAACAAGATAATTCTTCTTCTCTTTGAGTTCTATATTAATTGTTACCGGCTTTTCCATAGCCGCATGTTTTGCTTTAACTGCTTCTTCACCCTCAACATGGCGAATTACTTCATCTGGTACTACCATACCAAACGGTTTGTTTTTTGGAATTTCATAATTACTCATTTTACCATCCTCCTAAATTTATATTTTTACCTTTGTTTCAGTATAATAATATACAAGTATTTATAAAATTAGAAGTAGCGAGTTCTTTTCTTTCTTACGTATATTAAGCAATTAGAAAATCTTGTTACAGCAGTGAAATCTAACTGTCTCTGAATATCTTTATGCAAATATTCAGAAATATAAATCCCATTATAATACTGAGAACCCTGGCAGAGATGAGTAGTTTTCGCATAAGCATACTCAAATGCTTCACCGTTCATATATCTAGAGTTCTTAATTATTTCTTTTTGTGCTCTATCTTTACATGTAAAATACTTATAATCTATTTCAATATCAGGAAAATGTAATCCTAATAAATCCGATTTAAAGTCAACCATAAACGATTTATTATTAAAAGTATATACATCCGGCGGTTTAACTACAGTTCCAGTTAAACCATTAGTAAGATTAATACCATCTACACCAATTGCCCAATTGTTTTTTCTACACATAATTCTTTCACCGTATCCAGGTAATTGAGTAGTGGCATGTAAATATTCTCTTCTAATCTTATCATTCCAATAGTCTCTAGTTCTATTTGTTCCGCAAATAATAACTTGAGCATTCTTAATCATTTCTGGAGATAAGTCTTGTTCATCTATAACTAATACGTTTCCATGGAATCCTACTTCTGGTTCTATTCCATTCAAAACCATATTAGCAAGTTCTATTATATACGATCCGCGAGCTTGTCGCATGATCTGATTTAATCTTAATACATTATTTCCTGTTAAGAAAGCAGGTTCATCTTTTACTGGAGGTAACTGATTTCTATCTCCACAAACTATAATCTTCTTTCCTCTAGAAAGTATATCTTTCTTCATGGAGACCGGGACAGTATAACCCTCATCAATAAACATTACATCTATATCAGATAAAACTCTTGGTACAAATTTATATCTTTTCATAGGCTTATTATATACAGGATCCATCATAATATTTCCATCTGAATCGTATATATAATCTTCAATTAAATTATATAGCCAAGAGTGAATAGTTTTAGCATTCATCATTCCTCTTAATCTCATTACCATAGCAGCCTGACCAATATAAGCCATCGGTGCTACTCTAGAGAAAGGAATTCCTGCTCTGCGAATAATCTCCATCATAACTTCGGTTTTACCTGTTCCAGGCCCACCAGTATATTCAAATACTTGCCTAGAAGACCGAAGTAAATGATAAACTCCTTGGTGAATTACTTTTTCTTGATCTTCATTATAGATCATATCATTTCATTCCTTTTTTATTTAATCTTTCTATCATCTGTTCTGACGTAAAATCAAGCATTCTTAATTTTTCCGCAATAGATGGATCGTTATCAAATACATGAGATAGTCTATATATAGCTTCTATGTAAGGTAAAGATAAATTAAAATAGAAATTAGTATCGACAGATCCTTCACTACTATCTACATGTAATGAATATCTAGTTCCTCTCATACCACCTCCGAGATCGGTCTGAGAAGTATTGGTTCCTAAACTTTGAATATATAACCCATTATATATCTCTTCTTTCTTGCAGAATACATTGAATAAATACTGAATCTGTTTAAAAGAATGGATCGGATCAAACAAATAGTCGTTTTTGTGGAATATACCCTGATGGGTAACTTTTAACATTCCATTTTCGTATAATAGAAAATCAAAATTATCATCATCATATATATAATTATTTTTGATACTTAAGCCAATTATGCTCAAGAGTACGTATCCAATTTGTTCTACATAATTCATGTTGGTTCCTCCCAAATTTTATTATATTAATACATTAGTTTTAGAAAAAATAAAAAATAAAAGAGGGACTAAAATAGCCCCTCTAGTATTTAGCCATTAGTCAGTATAAAAACTGCACTTTTGGTTCCAGCAGTAACAGTAAGTTGTAAGTTGCTTGCATCATTGTTAATAAATTCTTTCTTAAAATGAACTATTTCAATTCTCCCTCTCTGTCCTCTCACATAGAAGGGTTTTAAGTTAAGATGTTTCATAAATGCATCAGCAATCTTTTTGGCTTCATTCAAATCTGCTGGAGATTCTTCATATATTAGTCCATCAACTTTAACTCCTTGGAAATATGGTTTGTACCCAAACAATGCTTGAGTGTCAATATACGTATTCTCTTTTATTTTAAAATTACTTATGGGGACACCAGGTTTATATTTATATTCAAATTTTCGAATATAAAGATGATGGTGAGGACTATATTCAAATAACCCTCTTCCGTTAACTCGTTCAATTGTAAAATATATACTTTCCATTATTTTCTCCTCTTTTAGTGTTACTTAATCCCAGTCCACCTTCCATTAAGTATCCTTTGAAATTCTATCTCTAAATCATGCTTAGCTTCTTTGATTTCTATATATCTAATAAAAGCTTCTATTCCTTTTTGATATGGAACCGTGAACTGTACACCATTCAAACCTATAATATTTACAGTATCAATTCCTAATTCTTCATTATGCTCAATAAAAACAGAATATGCTGTTCCTTTCTTTGACGTAAATGAATACGAAACCGTTGAATAATCAAAATAATTTTCGCACTTTCTTTCTCTTATAAATTCAGAAAAATGTTTTAACTGAAAAATATCAACGAGACATTTTTTTGCTATTTCGATCGCATCATCTATCGACTCAATATTTTCGAATATATAAGTCTGATAGCAGTATGATGGGCCATCATAGTAATATCCTGGTTTAGAAAGTTTATATACATTTACTATTAGCGAACTAATCATCGGGTTATATATAAATTTTGCATATTGCCATGATACTCTATCTACAAGAGTATTAGTAAATGTATATTCATCACGATCTCTATGGTGATTAGTATAAATTTCACCATTATCATCTAATTCATAATAATGATGAAATTCTCCAGATGATACTTTTATCATATCACCATTTCTTATACAATCACACACAAAATATTTTATACCTCTACAAATAATGTCATCATTATTTGCATTAATATAAACATTAGCTCTTGTGTCGCCTTTGATTGTACGACCTAAACGCCGTGCAGCAGGATAATCTACACCTGCTTGGTAGCCATCTCTAGTTATCGATTTTGTCTTTTTGCATATCTCTGTAGCTATTAATTTAGCTTTTTGCAAATTTTTAACATTAGAGATTGTGAATGGGTTGCTTTTTACAATCTCGTTTGAAACTAAATAAACCCCGTCTTGTAAGCGAAGTAAAATTAATGGAAGGCATTTTAATTCCTTATTTTCTTCATCATATTCACATTGTAAATATGCAATATCAAATGCAGTATAAAAAGTATTCATAATCGTATCTCCTTTCAGTATTTTAATTTTATATATTTAGCTAATATATGTAATAGATTAAGTATTAAAGATAATAGAGGCGAAAATATTTTCGCCTCTATTTGTATTAATTTAGTTTTCCTCTTTTGCCATTCTCTTAAATACAGAGTAAGATACTCCACACATGCGTGCTGCATCTTTCCCTGTAATACACTTATTTATATATGACACATATACGGTGTCAAAATTGGCAGGTTTAGGTGTCGGTTTACGACCGTGATATTTTTTAAGTGGCTGCTCTGGCTCTTTAGTAGCAGAAGCTTTTATCTCCGGCATAACCATGAATGGTTTTCTAAATTGAGTTATTGGAGTACGTACTTCCTCCTGCTCTTTTATTACAGTTTTTACTTTTTGCGCAGCCGGAAAAAGAGTTGGAAACATTTCTGCCAGAATTTTCTTAGTAGCATGTTCTTGAGCTGCTTTTGCAGTCTCAAAAGAATGTCCCATTACTTCATACTTACCAGCAATAACCCTAATATTTTCCGTACGAGTTTCTGCAGCTAAGCCCTTAAATGCAAATGAAACTGGAATAAAGTAGTCCAGTTCTACATTAACTAAGCAAGAATTATTAGCAACAATATACAAAGAGCGAGAACCGTAATTAATTACATATTCCTCATCACCCTCGATACGTTTAAAAATCTCAAGTTTAACAGACTCAAAATGCCCATCAACTCTAACATCATATGAAAACAAATTACTTTTCTGCTCTTTTATGTAATTCATAACCAGATTCACCATGTCCGATTTATATCTCGGGCAGTTATCTGTAACTGTAAAAATTTTATCTTTCTCATTAAAGAAAAAATTCGTTTTACAGATATCCAGTTTTTCGATATTCAAAGCGAAATACTCACCATTGAATTCTAATACCGGCTGTACATCACCGATGATTAATTTGCCATCAGGTGTGTTATAAGCATATACTTGCATTCCTTTAGTTACAATTACAAAATCTGTTGTTGATCTATTCATGATTAGATCTCCTTTCTTATGTTTTTTATTTTCTACAAGTTATATGAATTAAGAATATGCGTACATTAATATCCTTATTCATTATTATAATATATAATCTAAAATGTCTACCTGTCACATTATATTAATTATATAAAGAAGGTGACCATTATGGATAGATCATTTTATAAAGAAGCCAAAACGGATTTTAAATATCCAGAAATAGGTATTTGCATGCAAGATACTACAGGAGATGGCAAGGTAAAAATATTTATTCCTATTGCTACTCCTACATTATCTTCTAACTCTATTTATGATAATAAAGACTTACCAATCTCTACAAGAAACATAGTATCAGATGTATCCTCTATGGATATCTATCCCTGTACTATTTCCAATTATATCACAATGAAACTCCCGTCTTCAATAGAATCATTAAAGAGAGATGATAAAGTGATTTTAGTATTTATAGGTGGAGATATCAATAAACCAGTTATAATAGGGAGGTATGAACAGTAATGCAAGTAGGAATTACTAATCCAAATGAGACTTATACAGTTAACCAGTTTATTTCATTAAAAGATTCCGATTCTATTACATACCAGAAATATAGTGTATTAAATAGATCTCTTACCAATGATAAGATTGTGTATTCTATAGATAACGTAATCTATAATTATATGGACGAGATCATGGAAAAGAAAAAGATTTGCACTTTCACTAAAGAAGAGCAATTAAAATATATGTATAAACCAAAGTTATTGGCATATGATATTTATAACTCTTCTGAATCATATTTCATCATCTTAGCAATGAATGGAATGTGTAATGCGAAAGAATTCGATCTTGCTGAAATGAAACTTAATCTGCTAATGCCATCTGATATGGCTAGTTTCATGTCTCAGATTGCTAATGTTGAAAAAGACTATATAGATCTAAATAGATCGAATGAAGGTGTTATTTAAAACACTTTATCCCCTATAGGATTGCTCCTATAGGGGATATTTTTACTGTGGGATAGCTTCAACTTCTTGAGTTTCACTATCATCCTGCCATACTTGAACGTATGGTAATGTGTCATAATCCACATTAATAGTTTTATCACAGATAAATGGTCTATTACTTGGAATACTAAATACGTTAACTGGATTTGTTGCAGTCTGAATAATCTCTTCCTCTTCTTCAACATATCCATCAAATACATTATCCTCTTCTTCCTGATACGGAACACTAATAAATCTCTGATTTTTAGTTTCCATATATGGAGTAGCTTGAGGCTGAGCTTGAACATTATTGATATTTGAAAGATTAGAACCATTATTCATTACCGGATCCTGATACATAGATTCTCTAAATACAGGAACTGGAGCGTAATAATCTTCAATAAGTTTAATCTCGTTTTCTGTGTCGAATGGCTGACAGATATACTCACGCATAATTTTAACACGAGTTTTAATCTCTCTAAATACCATCCATTTACGTCCATCTCTATCATACTCAGGATTAACAATACATGCAAAATCAACGTTATCAAGCATAAGCATTGACTCTCCAATATTACTCTTTCCAAGCATTCTAGTTAAATCGGATTTAGATTTTCCTGCTGATTCATCAATAGTTCTTGCTGCATCTCTATTAAGATGGCTATTGGTAATAACAGGAATATCTTTTAACATTGCAAATGTCTTTAATTCGTTAATAATATCTCCTAACTCTAATCGAACATCTGCATTTCTCTCTGTTGAGCGAATACGTTTTGCATGATCAAGAACCAATGCAATTGTTTCGTATCCTTCGTCTTCAAGATCTTCTACCATAGTATAAAGATATCCAGTATCTTTAGACTTGTTAGGTTCGTATTTAATAATGATATCAATTGGAGATTCAGATGACAAATATAATTGTCCAGTTGTCATAAGTTTATTAAGAGCTTCTTCTGCCGAACCCTGAGTTGCAAAATCTTCTCCAGTTGTGATTTGGAACAATCTCTGAATTGTCTCTGTTACAGTATTTTCCATTGTCAAGATAACAACACAAGGAGTTTTTGTTGGATCTTTTGTTTTGTATCTTTTATTATACTGCTTAAGCTGATTAACTATGTTCAACAATGTCATAGATTTACCAGCTCCAGTTAATCCTAAAAAAAGATATACTCGTGTATTCTCAAATCCTCCTCCGATTAACTGATTAAATCCTTGCATTCCAGTAACTAACTTACGATAAGTTGAAGTTACCTCGTTATATGCATCTGTTACAACAGTTTGAACTACGTCTTTACTTAAACTAAATACTCGTTCTGTTGCTTTAATAGATTTTGCTTTACGGAATTTTGTATTAAGAGATGCAACATTTTCTTCAATCTCTTTTACAATTCCACCGATACTGCCATAATCTGCATTATTAAATCTACTCCACATATCAATCTGCGGTTTACACTCTTGATATACGAATGCAAATTCTAGGGACTCTGATATCATCTTGCTTATTCCTTCGATATCTGAATTAGATAATGGTTGGAATGCATCCACATTGATGATATTTCCATCCATAAGTCCACCATTAATATATTTAAGAATTAATGCTCTATTCTGGAGATTCTCTTGTAATCTCGCTTGTAATCCTCTTTGAATAAATGTAACTCTTTTATATTTCTCAGAGTCATTCACGTAACAATCCGGATCATATGTATCAATAACATTTTTTAAACTTACATAGTTTGCTCTTCTAACGTTTCTATTCTCTGTAACTATATAATTACAAAGCAAGTCCAGTGCGGATAAATCGAATTTATATGGAATCAATCCAGTATCTCTGGATGATATTCTTCTAAACTGTCTATTTGTAGGTGTAGTTATTCGCATATTATTACCTCTTTTTCCGGTCTCTTCCTATATTTTTATTCATAAGTTAGTTTAAAAATTATCTTTTATTTTTCCCAAGTTAATGGGTTTAGGTTCAATTACGGAAGTTTACGTAATTCTACTAAAATATACTTTTACATAATAGCGAATAAAGTCCAGGATTGTTTTAAAACAATCCTGGACATACTTAGTCTTTCAATATCTTCATAAGTTGATCTACTGTAATGATTACATCGGACTGAGACTGATTTACATACTGAACAAATATTTCATATGGAGACATAGACTTATTAAAGAAATAACTATACTGATTATATAAGTTCTGTTCCTTTTCATCCATCTGCTGCTTATCTAAATCAGAGTCTTTTGTAATTTGAAACTTCACAGCTTTATTTTGAGCATAATACGCTTTCAATACATTGATCTTATCTTGAGTAAATCCATTGGAGATGCATTTAATTCTAATGAAATCTATCCCCTGAGTTTGTTTTAGATTATCAATGTATTGGATAATTGTATTAGGATCATTCATCATTAGATCATCTATTGAGATAGTGTCATATCTATAAGAAGTAATAGGTTCTTTATGAATATAATACTGAGCAGTATCCATATTGTAAATTACCATCTGGAATCCTTTGATTTCTTCTTCTCCAAAACACCATCTTAATGGCGACCCGTTATAATAACAGAACCCATGAAATGATCCTCCTGGATGCACATGACCAAAAATAACTGGACCTCTACAGAATGCAAAATCTTCTGGTTCAAATATTCTTGCCACATTCTGCCCATTGTCATAAACGGCTCCTTGAATAGTACCATGTCCAAATACCATATCATACTGACCTTGTTCATATAAATATTTCCAATAAACTTCATTTGAAATATTATATAACTCTGGTATACATAATACTCGGCACCCATTTATATTCTCGAAGCCAATATCTTCTACTATTCGAATATCGACACTAGGATCAGTTAAATACTGATAAAACAATCTTAACTGCCCAGCATCATGGTTTCTAGTACCTGCTAATAAAACTAAAACCGTATGTATTCCTCTAGCTTGATTCTCTCTACAAATATCAATCAGATCTTTTACAAATAAACTTGCATAAAGAATCGTGTCTGTATTAGACATTGTTAATCTATCAAATAAATCCCCATCTATAGATATACAATCAAGATTAATTCCTCTGATTTTATCTACAAATTGAGTCTTTAAAAAGTCATATTGAATCTTAGGATCCATTACCCCAAAATGAATATCTGAGATATGGGCCTGAACAGATATACCTCGTTGCTGCTGTCTTTCTATATTATAGATCATCATTCCACCTCTTAGTTACAATATTCTATATATTTAATTATCATATTTATCATACTTTGGTATGCCATTCTACCCGGGCGTTCATTTGATGATAAATATGTAGTTTCGTATTTTCTTGCATTTTTATCTTTTTCAATGTAGGTTACTCCAAAATAAGCATTTTGCCGTGATACTGTATCTATTGTCTCGATAGTAACTTCGCAATCAATAGTATCACCAATCATAGAAATAGCTAGTTTACCCGAAAAAGTTAATGTATAATTAACGGAATCAGATTGACCTCCTTTAAGTTCTTTTAGATTTTCCCCTAGTATATTTTGCAAGTCTTGAAAAAAATTGTAAAAATCCACAATATCTCTTTTATATATTTTTGTTTGATCGTATTTTATATTTTCCAGCATTTTAATTATTTTATTTACTGTTCTACGGCGAAAATATTTTGCTATTCTAGATTCTTTTTTCTTTGTAACTAATTCACTTTTCATTACACAATTATCGATTATCGCTTTATATGGAATCTCCATCACCTAGATCTCCTCCCTATAGTATATTTATTATACTGTGCCAGAAAAAATAAAAAATAAAATGGAGTGGTCTCCCACTCCATTTTTACACTCTATGTTTATAACACAATGCTTCTGCATATAGCATTTGCTCATGTAGATTTTGAATATACATAAAATTCGGATCATCCATAAAGTCCCATTTATCATTTATAGATTCAAAAATATGTGTAAAAGCATGATAAATCCCATGATCCATAATAAGCGCCAAAGAAATATTTTCTTTATTAATCTGTATATTATAGTATGAATGATCTAGCGTATTTATAATGCAATAATCATGGTTCTCTTTATCTATCCACATTATATGAAGTCTATCGTTATCATAATGGATTTTATTTAACTCAATCCATGTGCAATTAGAAATAAACTGTACTAAATCTTTCGCATATAATATATGTGAATCTGTTGCATAAAATAAACCTGGGTATTTATGAAACATAAATGGTATCAATACAGCAACCAGTATTAGAAATACCGCAAGGATAATAAGTTCTTCCAATCCCATTTCACTCATCCTTCCTGTTAGACTACGATCTTAGAATACTTTTTATAAATAGTATTCATCCTCTTCATAATATCTCTAATACAAACCAGATCTTCTACATGATCATGATCTGTATTAATATGAATAGACTGATCAGCAGGAACATCACTTTTCTTGAAAGTAAAATGTCTCTCTTCTTGATCAGCATCATCTAAAATACTAAGTGTAAAGAACTTAGCAGATGTAGTTATACAAGCAGATTTATTATGTACAATCTTGAAAGTACAATTGTTTTCAGAAATCATTTTATCTTCTCTAATACACTGGATGAATGTAAGATCTTCAAAATCTAATGTGCCTTCATAATGCATAATCCAATCAACTTGTTTTACAAATTTTTCCATATCTACAATTTTAAGTAGGTGATTATTAATATAATTATTGTGTTTCACCATATTAGCTCTAATAATCGTCAATGCAATAGCAACAATAAGCAACCATCCGAGTAACCAAATACCAAATTCGTTCATGATAAATTCCTCCCTTAATATATTTTTTTATTTTAATGCAATGTGGCCTAATTAATAAAAAATAAACGGAGTGGTTTCCCACTCCGTTATTTCTTTTTACGATATTTAACCACAAGATACGCTATAATAATTCCTATTAGCACTAAAGCCGTAATCATTATCCATCCAAACATTTTTAAACAAAAGAAAAGTATTTTAAAATAAATATCTATAAACTGTTCAAGCATATTATCCCTCCTATCCTACATATGAATGGTTACTTTCAATTTTCATTCTATTATAATACGCATACAATAATGATATGAAAGTTCTATCGCAATCATTCATAAATTCTAAATCGTTATAGTTATTCAAATCCAAAATAACTTCTTGATATTTTCCAGATTTCTTGTCTAATCGAAGAAGTATACATCCATCACATGTATATCCATATACATCAAACAGCATTCTTCTATATGCTGCTAACTGAAGATAATATTTAAAACCTAATTGACTAGAAGTCTTAAAATCAATTAGATACTTTCTTCCATTAATAGCCATAAATAAGTCTAAAGTCCCACCACAATAGTCAGTTATCATAGGAGCTTCTTGTAAGATAACTTGATATCTATTCTTTTGAATTACACTCCACCAATCATAGAATGCACTAAAAGATTTCTTGGCAGCATCTTTTTCATCCAGGTTTCTTAATTCATTAAACTCAGATACCTTACCCTCTTGAATAAACATACAGATTGCTTCATGTACAGCAGATCCAATATTTGTTGCTTTATTACGATAATATGTATAAGATTTATGTTGGTATAAACCAACACTATTCGCCCATGCTAATAAAAACTCCTCAGAAAGCATACTAGATAAAATGCTTGTTACTCTCGGAATTTTCTTTCCATTCATTTCATATGGAGTCTCTTCTAACTCAATTTGTATCTCTTTGCATCTATCTAAAATATCGTCATTATATACTCTATTAAACAAAACTGGCTTGTCCATATAGTCCTACCTCCGTTCAATTTACTAACTTGTGATACACCCCATAAAGTTTTATCCGTCAACATTAAGGTAATTATATGATAGGAGGCTGTTTATCTTATGGAAAAAATAAAGAATTTTAGTCAGTCTTTTTTGTACGGTAAAGCTGATTATAACAAAGAGATCGTTGAATACATTATCAAATCAGATAGAATAGATAAAGATTCAAAGGAGTTTGAAAATATTAAATACCTCATTCAGAGAAATCAGATTACTTCTTATTTAAGTACATTCTTAACCAAACAGGCATTAGTATTAATGCTTCCATCTACTCCTATGCCATTATCTTTCAAAGTATTTACAGCTAAAGATATGCGTAGTGATAAGATGACAAAAGTATTCGTAGATTGCAGTGGATTAATCAAATTGGTGAATAATGAATATACTATTTCTAATGCAAATATTGATACTTTCATTGCTTACTTATTAGCAGCAATGAATGCTATTATTTATTCTGCTAAACCTAGTCTTATTACAGCAAATACCACACTCTTAGCTACATCTACAGAGTGTTTCGCTAAGTTATTTACAAATATCATTGATTACATGAGAATCGGTGGAGTTGATAATGTAAGAGAGAAAACTTTATATTTATCTTCCTTATATTATCAAATCGGAATTCTTTTAAATAGTGATACTCCAACTACTTACCAGAGAGCATTAAAAATTTCTGGATTATCCGATAGAGAAGCAAATCTGTTACAGGTTAAATGCCCAGTATCTTGCTTCCAGAACATCAATACATTTATCGAAGCTTTAGCAAAAGTTCTCAATGTAGAAGGAGAACTTAAACTGGATAACTTCCTTGAGAAATGGAGTTTCTTATATAAAGGTGGTACTCATTTTGGAACAGAGTTATATCCATCTTTTGCAAATATGCTTATCTACTCCTATGTAGGAGGATATATTGTCAATCAGAAAACTATAGAAAAAATTCTTGGCCGTTCTATGGTTGATTTTTGTAAAGCTCTCTTTAAACTTGGAGGGGAGGTAATGTAAATGGCAAGTCCTGCAATATCACCCGGTGATATTAAGTCGCTAAAAGATAGCGAATATGTATGGTCTGAATCTGATGATAAAAGCAAGGTACTTAAGAAAGATTTTGAAAAAGTCATCCATAGTCCAGAGTATAAAGTCTTAGGATTTTTAAATGGATACATGTTTGCTTCTGAAGGAATTTTCTTAAGTAAGTCAACCTTAGAAGGAAAAGAAATTGCTAAAATTAGTATAGATGTAGATCATGGTACATTTTATGAAGGATGTAAATTCTTCTATATTTGGCATGATAATACTTTAAGTAAAGTTACACAGAACTTAGACGTTGAATGGTCTATTGATTACGATTTAAATATCAAGAAAGCTGTTATGGACTGTAGAGGAGATTGTTATCTCCTCTTTGAACACAGTAGAACTATTAGAAAGATCTTAAACACTGGAGAGGATTACATCTATCTTGATGATTCTGATAATCCAGAAAAAGAAATTGTAGTTCATGATGTATTTGTTACCAAAGGTGCAGGTTGGGTTTATGTACTTGGTGCCGAATACTGGGATTACAATAACAAGGCAATGATCTTTATTGATAAATATAATACAAGAACTTGGGTAAAAACTGATAGATTAGAGTTATATCAGAATACTAATATATCTATCGGTCATCCAGATTATACTTTCAAACAGTTAGTTCTCTCTGGAGATTACTATTATCTTGTAGGAAATTCTGCCCTTTATAAAGTAAATATAAAAGGCATGGAATTTTGGAAAAAGATGATATCTAACTCCGATGAAGAGTTTACTACTCTTGAATATTCGGATAATAAACATACAGAGTTTATTCATTATGCTATTATAGATTCTTCTATAAATGGATACGAGTTTGGTAAAATTGGTGTAAACGGAAAAGGAATCTGGTATGTTAAACTTACCGATAGTGAAGAATACGCAGATTTCAACTGGGCTTATTACCAGACGAAGTTATATACAAGCACGAGAGCATATGTTCAGCCTAAGCGTGGATATATTCTCTCTTTAGATGATGATAGAGTTGTATTCAAAACTAGAGATGGCCACTTAGTTAAAATCGTTGAGTGGAATGATGAAGAAATCTATTCTGCTGAGAATTATTATGGAATCAGATTATTAGCAGATCAGATTAAAGATGGAATTGATAAGATAGTTTATCATCCATTAAGACATGATGATGGTGATATGATCAACGAAGATGAAGACGTTATCTTATTACCAGAAGAAAACGAAAATTATACCGATCCAGATAACTATGATTATTGGTACTTATTAGCAACTCATTATAGAGTAGATCCGCCGGATATCTCTATCTTATTTGCTAAAGGTAAGAATGCGCCATTATTAACAAGATTACAGAATGTATTAAAAACAAAATATGGTGTTGCACCAGATCAGGCTTACGAATTTATCGTAGATACTGCTGGTAAACGAATCGATACAAATAAAGATTTTGATTTGATTAGATCAAGATTCAAATACGCTTATGATAAATATCTCTTAGCAGATATCAATATGTTTTCTACAGATATCATTACCAAACTTATGGGATATACTATTATCACTAAGAAAAAAGGCCATGATATCATTATGAAAAAAAGGCAAATCTATTCCTATGTGCTTACAAAGTATAGCGATATAGATTTACTTTCTGAATGGTTAAAAGAAAACGGCGTTATGGATACTAATCTTCCTAAATACGTGGAAGACCTTAGGCATCATACTTTAGACGCTATTAACGATATTCAAGTTGCTGGAACGCCTCAAATCTATGATGTTGGGGCTTATAAACAATTTGAATACACTTACGATGGATTTAAATATCCTAATAATACTTGGGGTACACAGATTTTCTCTTGTACTAATCTTCCTTGGGACAAGAGACATTGCGTAGCTAAAATCTATATTGATAGTTTAGCAAATTGCATTAAGAACCAAGAAATGAGACCTATCTTATTTTTCTTGAATGGTAAGGCTATTCCTTGGTCTGATTGTACAATTGTTAGAGACTGGTCATATTGTTATTTACTTATTGCTAATCATGATCCATTTGAAACCGACTTATCTTCTATTATTTTCCCATGTGATATTCGGTATGGTGAAGATAATGATGTTTTAAAGCAAGAACAAGTCAATGGTTATTTCTATTTTGATAAGAATGGAAAATCTTTAGCTTTTGCTAATAGATCTAATACAAAGATCAGAGTAGAAGTTATAGATGCAAATGTATGGGGTTCTCCTACAACAGCAACCCCGCGCATGCACAAAGGATCAAATAATAAAGTTGCATTTGAAGTGTTAAATAAACCAGATCAAGTTTCTAGTGAAAGAAATATGATCATATTTGAAGATAATCTTTTATTCCCAGATGGAAGATATTACATGAGAGAATATGGTAAAGATGTATTTACTTATGAGAGATATCTTAAAGAAGGTGCAACTCCATATAACGTAAATATCAAAGCTTTCTATTGGATTAAAGCTAATTCTTATTATGGTTTGGAAGAAAAACCTAATAATCAAGAACTTATGCTTTCCAATTCAGCTACAAAAGCTACCGGTGGGGTTTATAAAAATAAATTAGATCCTCTTTATACACCTTTTAACTTTAAAATGTATAGAGATAAGAGTTACGAACAAAATATTGCTGATGCAGTAGCTTATATTATGAGATATGATAGTAGCTTACTCATTCAATATTGGAAAGATATGGCTCAGACTAAATCGTATACTTTCAATGGCGAATATCTTATCAATAGAGTTCCTAAAGACGGAGGATGGTTAGTTATCCCAAGAGCCAGAAAATCTCAATATGATGATTATATCATTGTATTCAAAAACAATAAACTTTATGAATATTATAAGGAAATCGATTATACAGATTGCTACTTTAAGATCCCTATCTTTAATCATGTTGAAAGAACTGATACTATAGAGATCTTGCATATTAAAGAGTGCGATAATAGCTATTATACTCTCAAAGTAACAGAAGATAAATTAGATTACTTACCAGATACATTAAGATATGATAACTTCTTATTGTTTGGAAATAGTCCAAGTACAGGTAATATCTACATTGCATTCAATAGAGAAACAAGTATTCAATATGATATTGGATATAAGTATAGAAGTATCTTTGATCAATATGGAAGATATCAGAATACAGAAATTAAACTTGATGATAAATGGTACTATGGAAAAGAAATCAATGTTTGTAGTAAGCGCCAATTCCATTACATGTACTATAATATCTTTAGTGCTAAAAGTAAAGTTAATCTTTCTCCAGATTTTAGATTCTGTCACGATAAAACAAGATATATGGTATATAAAGATGGAGTTAGAATTCCACCAAGTATGTGGGAGTTAGAAATAATGAGCAATGAAGTCCAAAGAAAATACATTTCTATTCAATTTGCTCATGATATTGAACCAGATTCATTAATAGAGATTTTCTATTTACCAGTTCCAGTATCTCTTGTAGGCGATTACTCTGCTAAGAGTATTGATACCACAAACGGAATCATTGTAGGAAATCTTGATGATTTAGAGATTCCATTTGATAAAGATTTGTTCTTTGTTGAATGGAATTATCACAAAGTCAATATTGATGATATTGAAAATATCTCTAAAAATACATTTAGAATTAAGCCAAGTGCAATAGATGATACTCATCAGCAATCTGCTGATATTAGCGTATATCACCAAGACCCTATTGGGGATAGTAGAATTCTTATCAGCACTTATATGAGAAAAGATATATTACTCAGTAAACTCTGGAGTTATACAGATTTATGGTCTAATGCTCTTGAAGATATTAGGCAAAGTGATTATAGTCTTTTCTTAGAATTACTTGAAAAGAAAAATGAAAAACGATAATAGAAAGGTGTGTAGGAAATTCCTACACACCTTAAATTTATTTTGTAGTGATCTCAAGATCACCGTCGATATAATCAATATCAGCAAATGTAAATGCTGGAACTTTAACTTTTACATTGGAATTATCTTTCTTCTTAGAAAGAACGATAGACTCTTCATCAATATTAATATCTACAGATCTAATCTTTCTGTAAGCAGTATCATTGATCATAATATCTACATCGATCTTAAAACCTATTAAGAATCTTTTTCCTCTGACAAATTTATTAGAAACTTTAGTAGCTTCTAATAATTTATCATTAATCTCAAAATATCCGTTATTCATAAGAATAACCTCCTTAATTTATTTTGATACATATGAAAACGAAATTGCTAAAATAAATGGAACACTACAAGCTTTATTAAAAATTATAGCTATATCTGTATCACTATTTCTTTGGCAGCTTTCTACATAAAATCCACCAATATTAGTGTTCACTGTAGCTATTATTGCCGGATATGGAGGAAGTATAAAATCTGATAATCCTAAATCACTTTGTATATTAAGAGTAACAAAAGATGTCCCATTCCATGTACTGGAAAAGTATTTAACATCACTATATCTAGCAGGAGAAACATTTCCACCAAATCCGCGAATAATTCCTTGTGTTAAAACATTTCCAGACAAATCTGTCTTCTGAATACCAAGCTGTGTTTCTGATAAAAATATTTTAACGCCATAATTTTTTAATTTGGATTCAATTGTTAAATAATCATCAGAATGCCGAATATTTAGCTTTTTATCCTTTGAATATAAATTTTTATCGTCTGGAGCGCATATATTTATATTATTCCATGTATTCTTTTCTGTATCATTAGTTAATCTATAAGAAGAGGTTTGTTTAATATTACCCCCCCCATTTAGCATTTATAATACCCATAATATAAACCATCCTTTTATATATTTATTTTGTGTACCAATCCCCAAAGGTACTAGATGATAAAGTTAGCCATGCATATTTATATTCATTTGTGAATTGCTTATATATCTCAACTAAAACACAACCATTAAATGTGTTTGACCATTTCACTACATAAACCCAAGACTGAGTAGGTAATTCTGGAAAACTCATTGCAGGCATATATCCATAGTAATATCCTCTACTTATCCATAAAGAAATTATACTTGCTAATGTTGAATATGATGAAGTAGGTGTTCTAACTTCTGGATATGCATATACTCTTTTTAATTCAGCCTCTAATCCCGTAATACTATCTATATTATGCGTATGACTTGCATCCGCTTTACTATTCCATGTGTTCTTCTCACTATCAGATACTAATCTGTAAGAGGCATCTTGTTTAATATTGCCCCCCCCATTGTGCATTAACTATCGACATTTCACATCAACCTCACTATTATTTATTTTGATCAGGATTCACTTTTATTCTAGATTCATTTAAATTATCAAGATTAATAAGAACTGCATTGATATATCCAGTATCTGTATAGATAGCAATATCGGTGACTTCTTCTCTTACATCTTCATTTATACGAATCCTATTTTCATCCCAATCAATGATAATAGGCACTTCTTTCTGCCCATTATATACGATTATATCCATAAACATTTCTGAAGATAATCCCATCTTATTATTATATCTAATCACCCTCATAAGATTCTCTGCTTGGATTAATTCAGTAAAGTCTATATTACCCAAATGTTTGGATTTATCAATCCATTGGGTAGTAAGATATTGGTGCCATCCTTTTTCATTTACTTCCGGTGGCTTAACACTAATAATCTGGTACATTCCTAAACCTCCATCTAATTCTCTATTTTGGATTCTATGCTCTGCCATAGAATGATACGAGAATAATTGAGGTACAGTGAATAATAAAGTTGCTGTAAATTCAATATGGAAATTAGTTTCCAACATATTATCTCTATCACCATCATCTATACTAATTCCATCTAAGCAAGCTATATGAGTATGGCAGTGATTAAGTCTTACGAAATATTCGCAATGGCCATTTATAGTTCTAAGCTTATACGTAAAAGGTATAGATGAATAAGTGTTTAAGTAATGCAAAAAACTAGTCACATCTTTTACATGAGGATCTCCATTAGCATCTTCTACTAACTCAAATCCAGCGTCTATTGCTAAAGACATCATGATATCATATGGAACATGAACGTCAATATCAATAAAATGGGTCTGAGTAGATCCAATTCTACATGTCATTCTAGTAAACTCTAGCACTTCTAATTGTTGTGCTCTACTTTGAACTCTTATTTTGAATCCAAATGGCATTTCAATTTGTTTGGTTCTCATTCCAATGTAAAGATTATTATCAATATCATTAAAAAATCTATCTACTTGTCTAGCAGCATTTCTTGTATAGATATTTAACCCACCTTGAATAAGATCTATATTTTCTCTATCGTAATCTACGTTTATCTGCGGTACAATTGCTATTGCGGGTCTTTGAATCTGTTTCATCTTTGGTCCATTAAGATGTCTAAAATCTGCTAAAATATGTTTTCCATTTATATGAACCGTCTTAAAGAAATCTTTCGGAAATTTAGAAACTATCCAATCTCTCATATATTCTACTGCTAAGGAGTATCCGTGAACAGTAGATGGAATCGAGATATATTTATTCAGTTTAATATCTTTTAAGAAGTTCTCACCTTCCGTAATTTCCGCAGGTGTTTTTATATATTTCATTATATCCTGTTCTCGCCTAATTGGTATCTGCATCTCAACACCTCCTAATTTATTAAGATGTGACAAAAAATAAAACGGAGTGGTTTCCCACTCCGCCTATTTTACTTATTATATTTACCATATTTAGGAAAGATAGCCTGCGACATTCGGATAAGTTCCAGCTGAGAAATATCAAAGATATCCTCATAATCAATTCCATAAGAAGTATCAAGATAAATATTTAATTTTACTTTCTTATCTCGATGAAGCAGATATACTAATGATCTAAGCATATCAAACTGCCTTACAGTTAGTTCTCCTATGTAGAGATTGATTACATTAGGATAGATATTCCTCTTTGCATCTTTAACTAATGATGTATAATCATCATATCCGAAATTTACATAAGTTACTTCATTTCCAGTGGTAATTACTCTCATAACTAGTCTCCTTTTCTTATGTAAGAGAGGTGGGAATCCACCTCTCAGTCATTATGCAATACCCCACTTTGCCCTTATACGTGCTACGTTGTTTAAATCATCCTGAGAATAATTCTGCTGTCCTAATTCAACCAGCATGGTAGCATTTACAAGGGTATCTTTCTGATGATTGACATCATTGTTAAATAATCCATCGTTTCTAGATATATAGAATACATTTCTAGGATTGAAAATCTGGTTTGCTCTTTCCCAGAATGCTCTATTGATTACATAGAGGCAGTTTAATACATCACCATCAAAATCTGCTGCAAGAAGCGGCAAGATCTGTAACGGAACTTTCATGATATATTCAAACTTCTCACCATCATCAGAACATCCCACGCAATACATTGCCAAAATAGATCCATAGTTAATTGTTGGGTTTCGGTTAATCAATACCGGTAACCCTTTATGATCTGGTAATGCGTTATGAATAATACTATTAATAATGTCAAGAATCACTTTATCTTTCTTGATACTTGCATAATACCATTTCTGATATGCATCAGAATATGATAAGTTATAAGTCTTGGTAAGAATATTGATAATAGACTGCTGTAATAATTCTACCAAGGCTGCATATGGTAACTTAACCTGATTGATTCTTAATGATGGATCTGCTGTAATAACGTTTCGTGTAACAAAGTTACATCTTCCACCAAATAAAGTTCTGATATTTCCTTTCTTTCCTTTGATAATTTCAATAACCTGATCATATAATGTATCAAGTTTTAATTGTAATCTCCAAAGAAGTTCAAGGGTTGCTTTACGTTCAGTAATATCCTTAGTATTTAAGGATTTAATTCTGAAACTATTTTTTGTAAACGCTGAATCAGAATTCAGTACAGTTACAAACTTATTGATCATATTATAAGTCTGGTTTGTACTCTCAAAAGAACAAGTGAATCGCTCAATATCAAATGGTCTTAATAAAGCACTATACACAGGAATAGACTGTGTAAATACTTTATCTCTATTCGCCATGATATCTTCATATTTAGCGAGTTTCTTTTTAAACTTGTTTTTATAGAACTCCATGATCTCATCGAATTTCTCCCTAAACTCAATAAGGCCAATCCAGTTATATGGTTTATCTTTCGGCTTAGGTTTCTCATACTGATTTCCATCATCATCTGTAATACAATCATAATGAATAATCTCATCAAAATCTTTACCAATAAAAGATCTTAAAGCCTGATACATAGATGGTGCAATGATATAATACTTCTTCAGCACTATCCATCCAAAATAAGTATAGTCATCATCAACGTATCTAACTTTAGTACCACAGATTTTACATGTGACACCATTGTTTACTTTAGACTGAGTAAATCCACATTCACATTTGTATCTGTTTCCGAATGGGTTTACATCTTTGATTGTCTGTCCAAACTTGTTAGAATAAATAGAAAACGGATTCTTAATATCCTTCTTAATTCCCTGAGTAGGAGCAACAATAAAACCTTTATTGGTTGCTAAATCCATTTCACGCTCTTCATCATTATTAATTCTTTCCAAACGAGTTGTATACTCGTAATCTGGGTCATACGGATAAGTAAGTTTCAAATCCATCTTTCGATTTTGCTCGATAGCTTCTTGCTGCTGATCGAACTCCTGGTCTGTTACGATATCAGGCATTCTCATCTACCTCATCTTTCTTTGAATCCAAAATTGTTTTTAAACCATCTCTATATGTCTTTGCTAATCTAGCTTCGTCCATTACTGATGCTGGTCCCATGTCTTTTATAAGTTTTATAAATTTTGGGTCATCCAAATGTAATCCTGTATTTATAGCCATTGCAGCTTTAAATCCAGTCTCGTATCCAATACTTGTGGCTAAGCCTAAACATAAGCATAATAAATCCCTATCCTTATCGGTTATAGGCAATTTAGCAACAAGTTCCATGGCAGAGATTTTCTCTCCATCCATTTCAATTGTCTTTTCATCAGTCATTTCATTCTACCTCCTTGATTTTTTCAAAAGTCTTTTATTAAAAGTTACCTTCTTATTACATTTTTATAATATACAATTTATATTAAAATTAATCCCTAGTAGAATTTTTATCTACTAGGGATTTCTGTATTAAAATTTATACTTCTTAGATAATTCTTTATGGATTCTTCGATTCTTAATATTATACACATACAGTCTATTTGAGAATTGTAAAAGATCACAAATCTCATCTACTTCATACCCACGCTCTAATAACTTACATACTGGAACTACATAGTCGATATTCTCAACTTTATCTATAGCTCTCAGTTCATTAATAAGTTTCTTTTCAATGTTATTTACCCATCTGATATTATCAGCATGAAGTTTTCCGTTCTGATCAATCAAGATAGCATACTTTCTATCTCGTTTCTCATCTAATGCTGATTTTGGTACATACACCATTGCAAGCAACTTAATAATTGGAATTTCGATTTTGTGTTTAAACCCACTCAATTCTATCACCCTTACTCCTCTCTTATTAAAAGAAACCATTGTCATTGGAATCTCAAGATTTACTACAGTACCATCCTTATATAACCCATATCTTTCACCATCGATGCCATCCATAGATATAGGTTCCCATCGATTTTCCATACCTCTCTCTCCTTAATTACACTGAAAGACCTCCTCTAGGTCCATAGTGACTAACTGCTGGGTAGAGTCATGGAATGATTTCATAGAAATATTTTTCTGTTTAGATGGAATCTGGGTTAATGAAGTTCCTGCATTTTCTTTGTAGCCTAAACGATAGTATAAATTACCCATGCATTTATTGCAAATACCAGTCTTCGATTCACATAATGCACTAAACCTCATTTTAACTTTTTTACCCATATATTTCTCTTTAGTTTCCGATGTAAGTTCTACTAATGTTCCACCTGGTCCTATTACATATGAATACATCCATAACCCTATATTACTTGGTGTCAATTCTACCTCAATAAACCTTTTCGTATGGCAATCAGAGTTAGGAGGATCCAATGTTAAATGCTGAAATGCTCTTAAGAATAACTTTTCAAGATATCCACCTTTCTCAGTTTTCTTTGCACGAGCATATGGACCAGCTGCTAATGAATTGGCGAATAAAGCATATTCTTTAGGTGATATACCATCAATATAGTTCGATTCTGCCACATGATATTTTTGTTTTGCATTAGGATCAGGATCTTTAATTACTCCTTTCATAACAAACATGTTTTTGAAGTTATTCGGAATCGATCCTCTGGCTCCAGAGTCAAACATATCCATTGATGGGTCATCACCCATATACTCCAAAGCATAATTTAATAATTCTTTCTCAACTTTATCGCCAACAATAGGATCTCCAGCGTCTAATTCCTTACGATATTTTGCGAAAAGTTCTTTTTTCTTTTTATCTATCGCAACTGTACACTCAAGCATCTTATTAGTATAATTTGGTGCAAGGATACTAATATATGGCATACATTTCTGTGTCTTCATCATGAAATCTTTCAGAGTCTCTAATGGCAATTTATCTTCAAGAACAGCCTCTGAAAGCTTTCCATTGATTTTTCCAAACAGCTTTTTATTAATCGTTTGATTTATATATTTAAACATGTCGAATAAATGAGGTTCAATAAAATACTTATTAAATATCCATAATCCGACTGTTGTTGTAAACGGCTTTTTATTTTTTCTTCCTTCTGGTCCATAAGATCCAGCAGGAATAGTAATTAAATCATACGGTTCAAATCTTCTACCTGATTCAAATTCTCCAAATAAATCATTGAAGAAACTTGTTGTAATATCTTCTTCTTTTACATTCACTAAGAACTGTATATCCTTAGGATTAGTAATATTTTTTGAAGTTCTAGATGGTGTAGCCATACCTTTTCACCCTCCTGTAAATGATTAATATAATGTGAGATTTTATCAAATAAAAACCAAGAATAGCAATCCGCTATTCTTGGTCATCCATTGGATTTATTAACTCTTGATATTCAATCTTAAATCCAAAAAATAAATCATCTAACTCTTCTTTATCATTAAAATCTACACCATCAATCCCCATATACGGAGATCTATATTGACACAAATCTAACGAAATCCTATCTATAGAATCTTTATTATGTAAATTATATTTCTCTTCAAATATTTTTCTTGCTTTATCTAAATCGGATTCACCATAAATAAGTACCGATGAGGTACTTTTCTTTTTTGTATTCTTATAAGAAATAGTCATTATTAATGACGGGAGCACTATCGACTTTGGACGCATACGTCTAAAACTCATATTAAACACCCCTCCAAAAAATAAAATTACTCCGAATACATGTTAATGTATTCGGAGCTATAAGGTAGAATAAAATATAGAAAGGAAGGTAAAAATCTGCGATGAAGTACAAGTTTCAGAGACCAGGGAGAAACTAGTATTTCATTATCATTCTGTTACCTTCATATTATTTTATAAATTTTAGTAGAAAAGAAGATAAGTAATATCTACTCCGATTGTCTGGTCAATAAGAGAAATACTACTAAAGTTTAATCTTGTAAGAGGTCTGATCCCATCATAATACGTATGGCCATTTACAGACTTCGGATAAGCAGAACACAGAGAAATAGTATTAATCTTTGCATCATTAATACCAGAATGAGCAATGTAGAAATCTCTACAATCTCTCTTAGTAACACTCATCTTAAGTTCAATATAAATCTCTACATCAATTACATTATCAGATAAATAAAGCTGTTCATCGATAGGAGTTCCATCCACATACTGAGCTTTAAATACTGGTTCATAATCAAATCCTTTAAAGTAATATGCAATACGATTCATTGCAGTGATTGCTTTTCTACCAAAGTATAATTCTCTATCTTTATCCGTAAGATCGTTATCTGCTAACTGATATCTGAATGGAACTAATGCTTCTGGCTCAATCCATTTGGTATAGTCAACATCATAAACCTGAGATAACTCTGGACCACAACCAGAATTTCCTACACAGAATAAATAACAAAGAGAATCTAATCTTTCCTTTGGACTTAATGTAGCAGAATTCTCAAGATTAAGAGAATCGTTATAAGTTGGTAAAGAAATAGGTGGATTAATGTCAAACCACTTAGAAGCGGTAAACATAGATCCATCGCAAATTACTTTATTTGGTCTCTCTTCAAAAAGAACAATATCTGTTCCGGCAATCTTTGCAGTTACAATACCCTGTGGTGTAGGCCTATTATGAATTCTTAACTTAACATTCTTACCTAATTCATCTTTAACCAAGACTCCATCTTTAAGAGTCATTTTCATATTTACGGTCTGCATATATCTAATCCTCCTTAAATACTCTAATTAATGTGATGTTGCGGTGGTTCACCTTCGCGGACTATATTGAAATGGGCGTGATCTTCAACTCTGATAGTTTCTTTATAAGCAACTTTAATTAATGCTCTTAAAGATTCTAATACAGAAATATGTTCACTCCAATCAAAAGTCCATATCCAATCTTTTATCACTTCTGTTACGGTAATATTATCAGAGAATACTACTTTCAATAAATAAGTCCATTTATCTCTGATCCAAATATGATCAACAAAACGGATCTCTTTCCATCTTGTAATTTCAAGATAAATCTTTTCAAG
>ERZ808278.111-NODE-111-length-68128-cov-4.435371_pt1 | contig 68128 bp, 67 predicted proteins | sample MGYA00521239_ERZ808278 | MGnify/ENA primary metagenome ERZ808278 (study PRJEB31516, sample SAMN03275600) | gut metagenome | biome: mammalia-associated habitat; material: feces | host: Papio cynocephalus | place: Kenya | collected 2012-07-17 ... | reverse complement strand
CCTGTGACCCTCTGCTTGTAAGGCAGATGCTCTCCCAGCTGAGCTAAGATCCCATCATATCGAGTATCACTCTGTAACTTTGACTCGCTTTTGTTGTTGGCGTGTCGCTGTTACGAGTGATATTATATTTCATAAAAAAACAAAAGTCAAGCAAAAATTTTAATTTTTTTATTTTTTTCTTAAAAAAATTAAAATCTAAAACTTCATGAAATCTACCAAGTCCTGCAAAATAATTTTTATGCCTCTTATTAGATTGTCAAATAGACCCGAACGGTAGAAATTCACTAGTACCATACCGATAGGAATCCCTATAATCAATCCGAACAGACCGCCTAACCGATACCCTATATACATGAAAAACAGAGTAGATAATGGCGAAATACCAATACTGTCTCCTACCATCTTTGGCTGCAATACCTGTTTAATTATCTGACAAAGAAGATAAATAATGATTAGAAAAACTGCCTCTCCATACTTGCCAACAACAAATGAATATACTGCCCAAGGTCCCAAAACCGCACCAGTTCCAAAAAACGGAAGTAAATCAATAAACGCTACTACTAATGCAAGCAAAAAGGAATAGTTTACTTTTAAAATCAGAAAACCAACCCACAATATTGCAAAAACGATCAACATAAGCTTAAACTGTGCACGAAAATATCCGCCGATGGCTTTTTTAAAGTTATTGATTACCATATCCCACTTATCAACTATATAATTTGGCGTCGCTTTTCTCCAGGCAGCTACTATTTTATCACGGTCTGCAATAAAGAAATAAGCAGAAATCAAGATTATAATAGCTGAAAAAACCCCATCTGCAATATTCTTTGCTACATTTCCTGCATCACTAAACGTCGGTAATTCATAATTTGCCATAAAATTAGATATGCCATCACTAATACTCTTTATAATAGCATCAACATTACCATTAATCGGAAGAACCGAAAAAATCCCACTTAGTCTATCAGCAAGCAAATCAAATTTCAGACTAAGGGCAGTATAGATATTCGGTAAATCCCGCAAGAAAAGAATTAACTCGCGAACCAAAAAAGATCCTATTCCATACAAAATAGCCGTAACCCCTGCAAGTACGCCTATAATAATAATTGCGGAACTATGCTTTCTTACAATCTTAATTCTCTTTTCCATAAATCGCACAAGCGGGTTCGCAATCATTGCAATGATCCATCCAACTACAAAAGGAAAGAAAAAACTGATTACCTTTGGTAATATAAAAATACATATTAACACTACGACAACGGCGGATAGTAACATCGCACCAATTCGCAGATATAGTCCCTTTTTACTCATAATCTCACATCCCTATTTTACAAGTGGTTTTACAAGCAGTGTTAAGAAAAACACTACTGAAGCAACCAAAACAATTGTTGGACCTGTTGCTGTATTATTATAATACGAGAGCACTAGTCCTAGAATACCAGAGAATATAGAAATGATAATGGAATACAAATGATATTCTCGCATATTATTGGATACATTTCGACTGCTGGCTGCAGGCAGGATAAGTAACGCATTGATGATTAAAATACCTACCCAGCGAATTGAAAACATGATAATAATCGCAATTAAAACAGCAAAAATATCTTCAATGTATTCTACTTTCACTCCCTTGCTTTTTGCCAGAGAAGCATTAATACTTATTGCATGGAGCTGATTAAATGCAATCAGCCAAAATATTACTGCCAATAAAAATACAATTTCCAACAGTCGTATTTCTTTTGGTGTTATACTTAAAATATCTCCTACTAACAGATTGGAGTACTTTGAAAAATTGCCACCTGACGATAAAATCACAAGACCTAATGCAGTTCCCAATGATGAAAATACAGAAATAATTGTATCTGTTGATACTGTATTTTTACGCTTAATTCGATTTAGCCCTAATGCAAATATAATCGCAAATATTAGCATAGAGAGATTCTTATTAGCGAAGCCGAATACAATTCCTATCCCTATTCCTGTATATGCAGAATGCCCCAATGCTTCTGAAAAAAATGCCATCTTCTGGTTTACAATCATTGTCCCTAGAATAGCAAATAATGGCGTAATAATCAACACCGCTATTAAGGCATTTTTCATAAAATCATAGTTTATCCATTGAAAAGGAACTATTTTTTCTAAAACATCATATATTATACTCATTTCTTGTGTTCCTCCAAATACTGCACCTTACCAAATGTCTCTTTAAATGCTTCACTACGAAATACTTCTTTGGGTGTTCCCTCTTTCACAATGGTCTGATTCAACAGTACAACACGATCTGAATATCTCGCCACATATTCCAAGTCATGTGAAATCAATATAATAGCCAGGTCATATTCTCGTTTTAAGAAATCAATATTGTGATAGAACAATTCCATTCCATTATGATCCATTCCCGAAACAGGCTCGTCTAAAATCAGTAAATTCGGAGCCTTATAAGTAGCAAGAGAAAGCAGTACACGCTGCAATTCTCCTCCAGACAAATCACAAACAGCTTTATCCATTAAGTCCTCTGCCTTAAATTTACTTAATTGTGCTCGAATTTTTTCCTCCACACGTTTACTTTTCCATAAAAACACTGGTATCTTTGAAATATAGCTGGCGAATAAGTCATATACACTAGTTGGTGTATTCTTCGGAATACTTAAATGCTGTGGTACATATCCAATTCGTAGATCTGACATTGTGTTTTTCTTGATATCTCTAAATTCAATGTCTCCCTCATGACGTATTTCATTTAACAGTGCCTTCATAAGTGTTGTCTTACCAGCCCCATTTTTCCCTATAATAGTAGTCAGTTGTCCACAATGTATATGAAGATTCACATCTTTGATAATGGTTTCATTCCCTATTTTTACTGTAAAGTTTTTCACTTTAATGCAGTGTAATCCACATGCCTTTGTCTCACCAGAATGCCTGATTTTTTTCTGTTGTCCGACTTCCATTTTTTACACCAAGCCTTTCTGTATACGTATTATTCAGCAAACACGCTCTTTAATACATCAATATTTTTCTGCATTCCGTTCAAATATGCATCCAAATCATCTTCGTCAGCTGTAAGAGAAGTCAGTACATAAACCTTTGCATCTGTTTCTGCCGAAATGTTTGTCGCAATGGAATCTTTGTATTGTGTCTCAGTAAACAAAACTTTTACATCATGTTTCTGAATTTCGTCAATAACCTCTGCAATTTCACCTGCACTTAAGCCAGACTCATCGTCCAAATCCATACAATAAACAACATCATATCCAAGATAGTTTGCTAAGTAAGAAAAAGCCTCATGGAATGTAATAATCGATGTATGCTTCTTATCTTTTAGCATATCTATTTGTTCCTTGATAATTTTCACCTTTTCTAGATAAGCTTTTTGATTTGTTTCATACGCCTTTGTATGATCTGCATCTGCTTTTTTAAGTCCAGCAGTAATATTTTCTATCTGCGTCATGTACCGAACAGGATCCATCCAGACATGTGCATTTGTCTCATGTTCGTGGTCATGCTTCTCATCTTCATGCTCGTCAAAAGCTTCATCAAGCTCATGGTCATCCACTTCTTCATGGTCATGATGATGACCTTCTGCTGGTTCTAAAAGGGCAATTCCAGCACTCGCATTAATTACTGTCAAATCTGGATATTTGGCTACGACATCTTCAATAAAACCTTCCATGCCCCCGCCATTCATTACAAATACATCCGCACCTTCCAGTTTTCTCATATCATTTGTGGTCAACTGATAATCATGCAAACAGCCAGAATGATTCTCTGTTAAATTAATTACCTTTACTCCATCGATGCCATCCGTAACATTCTTCGTTGCAATGTAGGTGGGATAAAAACTTGTAACAATTGTAAATGTATCATCCTCCAATGCTACCTGCGGATTTAACACTTTCGTAATCCCTACACTAGCCAATAAAACTACAGCTAAAATACAGATTACCATAATAAACTTTTTCATGTATTAACTTACTCTCTTCCTAAAAAATATGCGACGCAAAAACCTGCACCAAATGTAATTGCACTTATTATAATACTTGACACGTTCACTGAACTTATACTTGTCTGCATAATAATTACAAATGGAGAAGCTATTATTAAACCAAGAATTGCACTATACGTAAGTGATTCATAATGCTTCAGTAACAGTTCAATTAACTTCGCAACATAATAAATACCTATAAGGACCCCGATTCCAAATGGAAACAGAATCAAACACTGGTTAAAGAAAGCACCAAAATTTCCACTTACTAATGATTTAACCGTAAGAGTCACCGCTTCAATAACTGGAGTATAAAAACCTAATAACATTAAAATCATAGATCCGCTCACACCTGGAATTACCATCGTTGCAGCTGCAATAATACCTACAAAGAATAAACGAATCACCATCGGTGCAGATAAAACCAATGTAACATCAGTTGCGCTCTTGCCATTTAACCATTGTAGTAAGAATATTAATGCAAAAAATAACACAAATACAATTCCATTACCAGCATTCAGCTTGCTGCCTTTCATTTTTCCAATCATCATTGGAAGTCCACCTAAAATCAACCCTATAAATGCCAAAGCAGTTGGCATCGGATGATTCGCAAACAAATATTCAATCGCAAATGATAACCCTACAATACCCAAGGCCATGCCTATCGCATATGGAAACAGTGTCAACAGACTCTTCTTCCACTGCTTAAAAATATTAGTTACACAAGAGATAATTTTATCATATATCCCCATGGAAACCATCATAGTTCCACCGCTAACTCCTGGGATCGCATTGGCTACTCCAATTAGTACCCCTCTTAAAATATCTTTAATAACATTCATATTTTTCAACCTTTCTTTTATTTGGCTACAGAATCGCCTCGTTCTGTAACCACTTCATATCCAACAGAAGCAATTCTTTTTCTTAGACAATCTGCACACTCTGCTGCTTCTTCTCCTGTGCAGATTTTATGATTATATAATTCATACTTTTTCCGCACCTTTACTGGAGAAAGATTCGGCATTACCACATTGGCTCCAGCCTCTATCCCCAGCTCTCTTCCCCTTGGGTGCACCGTCCCAAGAGCAGTCGTTGCTGGAAGATTGGCTTTTGGAAGAATAATTCTAAGAATAGAGAGCAGCAAGAGTGTTTTTTCAAGGGAACCAGGTTGGGCGTTAGCAAACCTAGTATCATGATGAGGAATAAACGGTCCTATTCCTACCATATGTGGTTTAAGTTCTCGCAAAAAAACCAGATCTTCAGCAAGACATTCATCTGTCTGACCTGGTGAACCTACCATAAATCCAGCCCCTGTTTCATATCCAAGTTCTTTTAGAGTATACAAGCAGTTCTTTCGATTTGCAAGGCTCATTGTCTTTGGATGGAGCATTCTATAATGTTCTTCATTGGCAGTCTCATGACGTAATAGATACCGATCTGCCCCTGCTTGCTTATATCTTAGATAAGAAGTCTTGCTTTTTTCACCAATCGACAGGGTAACTGCACTTTCTGGATACTGCTTTTTGATTTTCTTTACAATATCCACTATCTTATCGTCTGCAAAAAACGGGTCCTCTCCCCCTTGCAAGACAAAGGTACGAAATCCTAGTTTCCACCCTGCATCACAGCACTCAAGTATTTCTTCCATAGTGAGTCTGTACCTTTCTGCATCACCATTAGAAGCTTGAATTCCACAATAATAGCAATTGTTTTTACAGTAATTTGTAAACTCAATTAAACCTCTTACAAAGACCTTGTTACCATAATACTGTTTCCTTAATTCTACAGCCTTCTCCTGCAATCTAAGCCTTTGTTCTTCTGTACAGTTCCCAAGCAAGGCGACATATTCATCCTTACTTAAAAATCCCTGTTTTATTAATTTTTCAACCAACATAACATGCCCTTCTCAATGAATTAACTGACGACCTTTAAGCTGGAAGTATTTCTTTCAGTGCCTCTAGAAGCTGCTTCATTTGCTCATCAGTTCCAATTGTAATTCGAAGATAATTGTCAATTCTGTCTTTATCGAAATGTCTTACATAGATTTTTCTTTGCTGCAGTTTCTCAAAGATTTCTTTCGCTGACACCGTCTTATGTGTGACAAAGAGGAAGTTTGTACTGGAATCGAAACAAGTGAATCCCAAACCTTCTAACTCTCCTTTTGCCCACTCACGAGTCTTTATAATCTTATCAATTGTTTCATAAAAATAATCTGTGTCTCTTACTGATTCTGCTCCTAACTTAATGGTAAGCATATTCATTGTGTAAGAGTTATAAGAGAATTTTACATTATTCAATGCATGAATCAGTTCTTCACTTGCGATTGCATATCCAATACGAAGTCCTGCTAGTGAACGTGATTTTGAAAATGTCTGAACAACAACTAGATTGTCATACTCATTAAGCAGCGAAATTGCACTTTCACCACCAAAGTCTACATATGCCTCATCCACAATTACAATAACATCACGGTTGTGATTAAGAATATCACGTATAACGTCTAAACCAGCTGCAATCGATGTAGGTGCGTTAGGATTGGCGATTACTACACCGCCATTCTCTTTATAATAATCTTCCTTCACGATGTGGAATTGTTCATCCAATTTTGGGCATTCGTATGGAATACGGTATAAATCTGCCCAAACATCATAAAAGGAATATGTAATGTCTGGAAACAGAATTGGTTTCTGCGAATTGAAATAAGTTAAAAAACACATCCCCAAAACATCATCAGACCCAACCCCCACAAACACCTGCGAGGATTTTACATGTTTAAAATGTGCAATTTCATCTATCAGTTCATCTGCATTAAGTGCAGGATAAAGTCGTAAGTTGCTCATTTCAAATTCTTCCATTGCTTTTACAACACCTGGCGCTGGAGGGTATGGATTCTCATTTGCATTCAGTTTTGTAACACTATAATCTTTTGGCTGATAGCCAGCCACATATGGGTGTTCAATCGTTCTAATATTTTTTTCCCATGCCTTCATATTACCACAACCTTTCGTCAGCTTTATTATAAATTACCAAATACTGAAATACAAGTTATATTTGTCATATCGAACGCAAGGAAACTCCAAATAATATCAAAATACTCCATAAACATCTCTTTGCTTATGGAGTATCCAAGTCTTTTTTAAACATTATAATCTTCATGACGATATTTCGTCATCAACTCACGAAAAATTTGACCATTTGATGGCGGAGTATAAGTGATTGCATTGGCGCCGGCTTCAATTGTTTCTAAAATACTTTCGTCCGTTGGACCACCTGTTGCAATGATTGGAACGTGTGGAAAATCTTTTCGAATGCTTCGAACTACATCCGCGGTTCTGCTTGCACAAGATACATTTAATATGCCGGCTCCGTTCTCTATACGTTTTCCTATATCCGTCCTATCAGAAGCAACCGTTACCACAATCGGTATCTCTATCTTCTCATTTAAATATCGAAGAGTTTCATTGGGTGTTGGAGCATTCACCACAACCCCCATTGCTCCTTGAAACTCTGCATCTTCTGCTAGATTAACCACGCGTTTTCCTGTAGTCGTTCCGCCACCCACACCGCAAAATACCGGGACATCCGAACAATTTATAATAGAATGTGTAATGATTGGCTGCGGAGTAAATGGGTATACTGCAATTACCGCATTGGCATTACAATTTCTGATAATTGCTACATCTGTTGTGAATATTAATGACTTTACTAATTTTCCAAATATTCTGATACCGCTTACCTGGTCAATCACCTTTGGCACACGGATCATATGTCTTCTTAAATTTCCATCAATCTCTGGTATTTCTTTCATATTAACCCATCCTTATCTATTTGGAGTTCTTCTATCATAATATGATTATCCCACTTTTTCAACGTAATTTTCAATTGTTTTTCCGTCTTCTTTTCTAAGATCTAAGTCTTTCAAATATGGAGAAAATATCAATTTCCCCATATCCCCACTCACGGTTGGGATAAACAATGTCTCTTTCTTTCGCACCAATGACTAGATATTGCCTTATTGCATTGGAATTAGCATCTATATCATTTTCTTGAATAACCGCCCATTCCATCAAAAGTGTCGCAATACCTGCCGCCACTGCTGCTGACACACTAGATCCCGTTAACCTGCCAAACCGGTTATTCAAAAGTGGTCCAAATATTTCAACTCCTGGTGCTGCCACTGCTGGCTGCACTCTGCCACTACGAGTAAATCCTCTTCCCGAATGGATATAGATACTATCTGTCTGACTGTTATAAACCGATACGGTTGCAATCGTTAAGGCATTTCCAGGATCTGTTATGGTTACATCTGGTTCAGAACGATTAAAATACGTTGTGTTTCCTATAAAATTGTCAAGAGGAAGCCACATACTAAAACTGCTCGGCATAGGACCACGGTTATATGCCCTAATCTTCCAGATTCCTCTTGCCGGTGCAGCAAACCGCATAAACACAAGCATATCTCCAGACCCTTCCTCAACAAGGAAATATACAATGGTTACAACTGTTTTCTCCAACACAAAACGCACCGTTTCCTTTTTCCCCAGTCTTGGCTGAATTTCATTAATTACCTCTCCACTAGGTGAAGTTAAGCCAATGGCAAATAGTGCTGGTGTAGATGCCCAAAGTTCAGTGGTAAATCCCGACACTCCATCTCCCACATTTACTTCAATTTCCTCATTCGCACCAGATAAAATGGTATTACTTTGATAGTGATGTCCTCTATTCCCCTCATTTCCTGTGCCACACACAAAACTTACTCCAGCTGTATATCCCACTGAATCAATATATCGACTTAACGGACTTGAACCATTGTGATCCCCCGCACTAGTACCAACACCAAAGCAGATAACAATTGGCCTGGTAAATTGTTTTGCCTTTTTTAACAAATAGGATACTGCTGCCAGAACATCATTTTCTGCAAAGCAATCAACTTCCTGGTCAACCAAAAAGAATTCTCTTAATTTATTCCTTGCCTGTCTAAGCTTTACTACAACAATGCCAGCGTCAGGTGCAATTCCCGAGAAATCATTTGCTTCATCAATGTTTCCCGCTGCAACACCAGCCATAAATGTCCCATGGCCATTTTCATCGATTGACGGAACAATATCCAATGGATTATTGCTTTGCAGTGCCTGATTAATCTGTTCTTCTGTATATTCAGAACCATACGGAAACTCTGAAGGTGTTGTTCCGGTCAAAATCGTTTGATCCCAAATCGATACGATTCTTGTGGTTCCGTCCTCATTTCTAAAAAGCGGATTACGATAGTCAATACCCGTATCTAAAAAGCCAATTAAGACGCCCTGTCCATAAAGGTCAATATAGGGCTGCCTACGAAGCCTCTGTACCCCTGTTTCTTCTATGACGGACGTGTCTAATAGCCCATACATTTTTGGAATGGAACGGTATGTATCAAATCGAGATATGACACTTGCATTTCCAATATAAATATAAACAATCGCCTGCCTTGGGCTCAGTATTACATAACAAACAGGATTATATTTATCAATTACCAGTTGAAAATCACCATAGTAGTCTATTAATAGCGGTATGTATTCTTCTGAATATATGGCATCTTTACATGTTTGAGGATCAAATTGTGGTGTATCCAATTTTTTCTCCCGCCAATCTATTTTTTTCTATTATATGCAAAGAACACAAAAGTAACACCATTTTGATGTCACCTAAAAAGAGGTATGCATATCTGTACACATACCTCTTAATTACTAGGACTCTAACAAATGAGCCTGATTACTTCTTATTTCTATTAATGGAGCGCCTTTTCCTTCAATATAATCACCAGTTATTGTAACACGGCCAATATTGTCGTCTTTTGGAATTTCGTACATAATATCAAGCATGAATTTTTCAATAATTGCACGCAATGCTCTGGCACCAGTGTTTTTCTTCATAGCTTCTCTTGCAATTGCTTCATAAGCAGAATCATCAAATAGTAATTCCACTTCATCTAACAGCAGTAATTTCTGATACTGTTTTAGAATGGCATTCTTAGGCTCTTTCAGAACCTTAACTAACATTTCCTCTGTTAAACCATCGAGAGTATATACAATTGGAAGCCTTCCTAAAAATTCAGGAATCATACCAAATTTACGTAAATCCTCTGTTGTCACCTGCGACAACACGTGTGGGTCCTGTTCTACCTCATCTTTTAAATGCGCACTAAATCCAATGGATGTCTGCTTATTAAGACGGTCTTTAATAATTTTATCCAGGTCTGGGAATGCTCCTCCACAAATAAATAAAATGTTTTTAGTATTAATTGTGGTTAATGGAACCATAGCATTTTTGCTTGTTGCACCAACTGGAACTTCTACTTCACTTCCCTCTAATAATTTAAGAAGTGCCTGTTGTACGGATTCTCCACTCACATCTCGTGCATTGGTATTTTTCTTTTTGGCAATCTTATCAATTTCATCAATGAAAACAATGCCTCGTTCAGCCTTTTCTACATCATTATCTGCAGCTTGTAACAATTTAGAAAGAACGCTTTCAACATCGTCTCCAATGTAACCTGCTTCTGTTAATGAAGTTGCATCTGTAATAGCTAATGGTACTTGAAGAATACGCGCCAGTGTTTTTACAAGATATGTCTTACCACTTCCTGTTGGTCCAATCATAAGCATATTGGATTTCTCAATTTCAATATCATCCATTACACCTTCTGAAACACGTTTGTAGTGGTTGTAAACAGCTACAGAGATAACTTTCTTAGCATATTCCTGTCCAATCACATACTCATCAAGACTGGCTTTTATAATATGAGGTGCTGGCAGTTTCTTTGGATCTAATACTTTTTCTGGAGCTTCCTTCTTCTCCTTTTTCTTTTTTAACTTTTGACTTTTTGGTATGTCATGAACTGGAGGTGTCTGGTTATTCATCATACTAGGATTCAATGTCATAATATCCATATACGGCATATTACCATGATTCATTGTATCAAAAGTCTTTTGCATGCAGTCAGAGCAAATACAGATATTGTTTGGAATGTGAATCATTTTGCCGGCTTTACTTTCAGGTCTGCGGCATATATAACAAATATCTTCATATTCATTTTTGTTATCGTTATCGTTTATATTGTCCTTTGTTTCATTACTCATACTTTATCTCCTTACCTAAAAAGCTTGCACTGAAAGAATAAATTGCCTCTATTATATCTTACAAATTCTTTCGGTACAAGCTGTTCTATGGTTTTTTATAAAATCTTTATTAAATTATTCTATGATTCTGCTCCCTAATTTCCAAAATAATCTTTAAAGTAATCATAAATTTTCTGTTTATCTTCATCTGAGTATCCATTGGAATTATCATTAGGTGCTGTTTTATCTTGGCTGTTGTCCTGTCCATTGGTTGTATTGCTAGAATACTTTAGTTTTCCAAAATCATCACTTGACATAAGTGTTAACTTAAGTTCAAGTTCTTCATAGGTACCATCTTTATAACGTTCAACTGTTAGTGTTACCTGTGTTCCTGCTCGGTAGCTGTTGGCTCTTTCTTGTAACGCTTGAATGGTTGCAACTCCTACACCATTTAGCTTCGTAACAACATCACCTGCCTGAACACCTGCTTTGTAAGATGCACCACCTTCTGGCACCTCTCTTACATATACACCTAAAGGAATGTGATAAGTCTCACTTTCTTGTTCCGAAACAGAAACTCCACTAAGACCAAGATATCCTTCTTTTCCTTTTGGCACTTCTTCCCCATTCATTAGTTCTTTTAGAATAGTCTGTGCATTGGTAATTGGAATTGCAAAACACATGCCTTCTACTTTATCTTCAACCAGTTTAGCAGAATTGATGCCAATCACTTCTCCATTCATATTTAACAATGCGCCACCACTATTTCCACCATTAATGGCTGCATCGGTCTGAATTAGTTTTCTCTTCACATTGCTGATACTTACTTCACGGTCTAGGGCACTTACAACTCCTACTGTGGAAGATTGTCCAAGTCCTAACGCATTACCAATTGCAACAACAGAATCACCAACTTTAACATCTTTTGAATTCCCAAGTTTTGCAATTTTAATTGCCTTTTTTGTACTATCCTCTACTGCTTTCTTTTTCACTGTAACAACGGCTAAATCTCCTGTGGAGTCGGCTCCTTTTACGGAAGCTTTCACATCTTTGTCATCACAGAATGTAACCGTAATGGATTTTGCTCCTGCAATTACATGATTGTTTGTTGAAATGTAATAGTAAGTTTCATCTTCTCCAATAATAATTCCAGATCCTGCGCCTTGTTGTATCTGATTGTATGTCTGCCCGAAAAAGTTTGTTACCTGTGACTCTACTTCACAAGTAATAGAAACAATACTTGGCATATTTTCTTCGATTACTTTCGTTACATCATTATCAAGACTCACATCGGTTAATACTGCTGTATTTTCCAATGGTTTATCATTTACATAGGTATCTTTTGCAAGCTGCTTTTCAAACTCACTGTTACTGCCGCCTTTTAGTTCAGAAGCCATATTGGTCATCTTAGATAACGCTCCCCCAAGCATTCCAACTAACAGTGCCGCTGCTAATCCAATTATCAGCTTAGCTTCAAATGAGAATTTATGTTTAGGCTTTTTATTTCGTTGATTGTTGTCTTGATTATAATTTGGATTGTAGTTCGTATTATTTTCGTTCATAAATAAAAACTCCTTCCCTAACACTCTTCATTTTATTACAGTATACTATAACAGCAATTTGTGTTTTGTTTGTGAAAATTGCGATTCAAACGCCTTGTACGCTTGCTTTTTTTTGTGAAATAATTTATTGTAGATTATATTTAAGTATTGTATTATAATAGTTAGACTGTGTCAAAGCATACAAAAGATATTAGATAGACTATAACGAAAGGCAATGGTGAATACATGATCAAAGATAACCAGAAACTCTTTAACCGGTTTCATATCCTGTTAGATGCTATTATTATGGTAATCGCATTCAGGTTAACATATTATTTGCGTTTTGAAAGTTTCTTAATCTATATATTTGAATGGCTGTATCCTTTTCACTACCCAGCTCCATTTTTCATGTTTGCAAGGATGCTAATTTTTATTATTCCTGCATACCTGATTCTTTATTACGAATGCCACGTATATGATTCAAAGCGCTCTAAGAGTATTCGTTATGAAATATGGGATTTGTTTAGGGCCAATGTTTTTGGGATCGCTTACTTTACATTTATGCTTGTAATGTTAAAAAAATCTCTTGAATTCATGCGTATATTCTTATTTATATTCTTCGTAGTGAACTTGATACTTGCCTATATCAGCAAGATTATTTTGAGAAAGACGCTATCATTTTACAGAAAAAAAGGATTTAACCAGAAGCATGTACTCGTAATCGGTTACAGCCGTACTGCGGAACGATACATCAATCGTATTCTATTGAATCCAGAATGGGGCTATCATGTACATGGAATCTTAGATGATACTATGAAACCAGGTACTCATTACAAAAACATAAAGGTAATTGACTCGATTGACAGACTCGAATCTATTCTGCAAAAAAACAGTCTAGACGAAATTGCCATTACCCTTAGCATTAGTGAATATGCGAAACTTGAAAAAATTGTTGCGTTGTGTGAAAAATCTGGTGTTCACACGAAGTTTATACCAGACTATAACAACATCATTCCAACAAAACCTCGAATTGAAGATATGAATGGTCTTCCTGTTATTAATATACGTAATGTTCCTTTAAGCAACTGGATTAACAAAGTAATTAAGAGAGCATGCGATATCGTTGGTTCTCTTTTATGTATAATTATCTTTGCAATACCAATGATTATAACCGCAATTATAATAAAATCCACATCAAAAGGTCCATTAATCTTCAAACAAACGCGTATTGGCCTTCACAACCGAGAATTCAGCATGTACAAATTCCGCTCTATGGAAGTACAGGCTCCTGACAAAGAAAAGAACGCATGGACTACTATGAACGATCCACGTGTTACCCCTATTGGAAAATTCATTCGTAAGACAAGTATTGATGAACTTCCACAGCTTTTCAACGTTTTAAAAGGTGACATGAGTCTTGTAGGACCAAGACCAGAACGTCCTTTCTTTGTTGAAAAATTTAAAGAAGAGATTCCAAGATATATGATCAAACATCAGGTTCGTCCAGGCATGACAGGATGGGCACAAGTAAGCGGTTACAGAGGCGATACTTCTATCATAAAAAGAATTGAACACGACTTGTATTATATTGAAAACTGGACTCTTGGATTCGATATTAAAATATTATTTTTAACTATATTTAAGGGATTTATTAATAAAAATGCTTACTAACAAATACGCTGCCTTTCGGTGGCGTTTGTTGTAAATTAATATGTATCAAGTAGTTACAAAGAAAAGAGGATTGGATTATGGGTAAGGATTTATATGAAGGCACACCAAGAAAACGAAAACTTTCCAAAAAAGGAAGACGAAAAAGAAGACTGCGACGTCTGCTTAGATTAGAGCTGGTTCTTATTATTCTATTAATTCCAGTAGTATTTGCAGTAATGAGTTTATCTAAAATCCAAGTTTACGAAGCCGATTTAAGCCATGTTGCACAAAACAGCATAAACGATCCTAACATAAATGATTATACAAACATTGTTGTATATGGCGTGGATTCTCGTGCAAACGAGCTGGATAAAAATACTCGAAGTGATTCCATCATGATTGTAAGTATCAATAAAAAAACAAAAGATATTAAATTATCTTCTATTTACCGTGATACATTTGTTAGTATTGAAGATCACGGATATACCAAGATAAATCATGCTTATGCTTATGGTGGCCCAGAATTATCTATTAGTACAATTAATAAAAATTTTGATATGAACATAACAGATTTTGTTACAGTTAACTTTTCTTCATTAACCAATGTGATTGACTTGCTTGGTGGTATTGAACTTGATATTACGAAAGAAGAATTGGAATACGTAAATGCTTATACAAGAGATGTTGCAAGAATTAACGGAATGGATTTCACTTATATTAAATCTCCTGGCCGTCAGAAAGTAACTGGTGTACAGGCGACTGGATACTGTCGTGTACGTTACACAAAGGGAGGAGATTTCACTCGTGCCGAACGACAGAGAACTGTACTAAAGGCAATCTTTGAGAAGGCTAAGAAATCAAATCCTGTTACCTTATATAAAGTAGCCAATGAAATACTGCCGCAAATTTATACCAGCTTATCTACTGGTGAAATTATAAAACTGGGTGCTGCTCTTCCATTCTACAAAATGGCTGACAGCCAAGGCTTTCCTTTTGAGAAAACGACGCCTACCATTAATAGACAATCTGTTGTAGTTGCACAGACTTTGGCTAGCAATGTTTCAAAATTACATGAATATCTGTTTGGCACTAGCAATTACGAAGTGAGTGGAACTGTGAAAGAGATTAGTGATAAAATTGCATCTTACTAAACGTTATCATGTATCAGAATCTTTATAAAAACAGAAATTAGAGCCCTAAATTGTATTAAGCTACAATTTTAGGGCTCAAATTGATTCCAGAAATCATCCAACCTTTCTCTCAGGGATGATAGGTTTACAATTTCATAAGGATACCATTCTTTTGGAAATAGCGCAGTATATTGATTCTGCATAAAACGCTCGTCCAGAAGAAGGATTGCACCAATATCATCTGTAGTTCGTATGACACGACCAGCCGACTGAAGCACCTTATTCATACCATTGTACAGGTAGGCGTATTCAAATCCTTTTCCTTCTCGTTCTTCATAATATGTCCGGAAAAATTCACGGTCATCACAAACCATAGGAAGTCCCGTTCCTACAATCACAGTCCCTATGAGTCGATCTTTCTTTAGGTCTATTCCTTCACTAAATATGCCTCCCATGACACAAAAACCAATCCGGACTTTCGCTGGATTTTCTTCAAAACTCTTTAAAAAATCTTCTCGTTCCCCTTCTGTCATATGATTGTTTTGTATGATAAATTCACTTTCCTTAAATTTTTCTTGCCATTCCAAGCCTTCTATAAGGTCATAAATTGTCTTCATATACTGATAGGATGGGAAAAACACAAGATAGTTTCCCACCTTTCTCATCACAAACTCATAAATGTAGTGAACTACTTTTTCATACTCCACGTAATTTCGACGAGCATATTTGGTACTCACATCTCGCGCAACGAAGATTCTTCTGTTCCTTACGTCAAATGGACTAGGTGCGTAAATGGCATAATCATCTTCTGTTCCTGCTAACTGTTCTTTGTAATACTGAATAGGCAAGAATGTAGCAGAAAAGAATACCGCACTTCTTCCCTTATCCAGACATACCTTCAAGTTATCCGATGGGTCCATACACTGGAGCTTTACAAAAAAACGTCCTTCTTCATCTTCATTCAGATAAATTTTATATTTCTCATTCATAATTTCATACATATTCATAAAATGAAAGATATCAAAATATAAATCCATTACTTTGTCCCGTTCTGGGAAATCTGTATATTCATTTAAGAAAATATCAAACTCTGTTGTCGCATTCATGACAGTAATCATAAACTGATCCACTAGCGAATTGGGATTATATTCTATTCCACTATCCTTTGCCTCTTCCCATTCTTTCCTCAAAAGTAAAAGCTTACGATTGCAGGCAGCTAACTTCTTATCTAACTTTTTACTACGAACCTTCACCAGTTTCTTTACCGCTAAAAAATCATCCTTCACCAAAATTGCGCTATACATTTCTCTGGCACGTTCCACTAGATTGTGAGCTTCATCCACTAAGAAACAATAATCATGCTTCTTTTCACTTTGAAAGAAACGCCTTAAGGCTACCTTTGGATCAAATGCATAATTATAATCACCTATTACCGCATCAGCCCACAAGGTCACATCCAAAGCCATCTCCGTCGGACATACCTTATAACGCAAAGCATATTCTTCGATTAATTCTCTGGTTATTTCATCTTCTGAAACCAGCATATCGTAAATGGCATCATTTACCCTGTCGTAATGTCCTTTCGCACGCTCACAGGATACGGGATTGCAATCAGGTTTCTCTAATACACAGATTTTCTCTTTCGCTGTCAAAGTAACTACTTTTAACTGCATTCCTTTGTCCCTTAGTATATGAAATGCTTCTTCCGCTACCGTTCTGGTAATTGTCTTGGCTGTCAAATAGAATATTTTCTCTACCAGTCCTTCTCCCATGGCTTTAACAGCTGGAAAGACCGTAGATATGGTTTTTCCTACTCCTGTAGGTGCTTCAATATACAGTTTCTTTTTTCTAAGAATTGTTTTATAAACACCTGTCACTAAGTCTTTCTGCCCTTCCCTATATTCAAATGGAAAATCTACAGCCTTAATCGTTGCATTTCGTTCATCTTCCCATCTAAGCTGCCAAACTGCCCATTTTGCATATTCCTCTACTAATTTCTCATACCATTCGGAGAGTGTTTCAAAGGAGAATACTTCTTGAAAACGTTTCACATCATCTTCTTCCAGGTTGCAATACGTCATCTGAATCTCAATTTCTTTTAGATTATTCTGCAAGGCATAAATATATCCATAGCATTTTGCCTGTGCCTGGTGCACTAAAAATGGTTCTTCCAGTTTCAGCACGTCCACATACATGCCTTTTATTTCATCAATGACTGTCTTGCCGTCTCTTGTAAAGATACCGTCAGCACGTCCTTCAACTACAAGGGAGAAGGCGATTCCGTCCCTTTCCATCGGTGTCTCCAAAGCAAGACTCACTTCAGGTCTGTAATCCCCACCCATTGCATTTTGTATTTTTCTGTGAATCTTGCTTCCTTTCTGCATCGCTTCTGTATCACGGACACCTTTACTTCCGACGTTGATATCACCTGAGCGCAGAATGAATTCCACAAGGTTTCGTACTGAGATTTTTACTAACCTTTTCCCCATATTGCCACCTTACTCTTCTATTACTTGAAGTATTTGATTCTGTACACAAAATTCAAGACTTAATACTTTGGGTACAGGATTTTTGTCGAACTTGATTGTAATTTTACCATCTTCCACTTTTAATATTTTCCCGGTTCCATAGGTATTATGACGTACTCTAGCATTTTCTTTCATGGCCACTTTATTCATTAAAAGTTCACCAACAAAACGAGAACACTGCAATTCTTTTTCATATCGTTCTTTCACATAGCAAATGGTTAAATTGTCCTTTGCCCTGGTCATCGCCACATAAAACATGCGACGTTCTTCTTCCATATCCGCTTCATTCACTGCTTTCCTGTGAGGGGTAATGTCCTCATTGGCATCTAAGATATACACATGTTCAAATTCAAGTCCTTTGCAGCCATGAAACGTCATAAAAGAAACACTTGGGGTCCCAGATTCCTCTTTTTTTCGAAGCTGATCTTTTAGATTAGTTTCATAATCTGCCATATAAGCAAACCACTCGTCATAGGTCTTAAAGTCCTTGGCTCCCTCCATTAGTTCATCTAAAACCTCATAGAACTCATCTGGTTTTACATTACGGAATGCAGCAAATTCCTTTATATAAGAATCGTAATCCATTCCTTTTCGGATATACTGAAGTGCCGCATACGGAGCCATAGAAGATAACATTTTTAGGTCATATTCTAATTTAAAGATACGCTCCACCATATAAGGCTTATCTTTATAGTAATCCCGAAGCTGTGCAAAATTCACCACAGGTTCCTTTAGACTATCTCTGGCAATATATCGTTTTGGACGGTTCATCACTTCCAAGAAGATGCTTCTGTCCATATTACCCTGGGCCATTTTGATATAGGCAATCATATTCTTCGCAATCCAATGTTCAAATATATTAGGCATAATATCTTTCATTCGGAACGGAATATTATACGCCATAAAAAGTCCTAGCAGCGAACGTGGCTGCTTATTGGTTCGAAAGAGAATTGCAATTTCATTTAAATCCACACCTTGCTTTGCAAGTTCTACGATTTCCTTAACAATCGCTAAATTCTCTTCCTTGCCAGTTGGATAACAGTTCACGCACACATCGTTTGCAGCCTTCCTGACTGCTTGAATATTTTTGGGGAATCGATGACTATTATTCTCCACTACACGAAGGGCTGCATCTACAATTTTCTTTTGCGAACGATAATTGTACTCTAACACAACCTGCTTTGTAGTCGGAAAATCTTTATCAAAATTTAGCATAATCTCTGGTTTTGCTCCACGGAAACGATATAAACTCTGATCATCATCTCCTACTAGAAATAGATTTTTCGTTTCACCAGCAAGAAGCTTGGTAATCTCATATTGCATTATATTACTATCCTGTGCCTCATCCACCATAATATACTGATAGCGTTTCTGCCACATAGCAAGAATATCTTTCCGCTGCTTGAACAGTTCCAGACAGTAAATCATCATGTCATCAAAATCAATTTTATTTAAACTTCTCAGTTTATTCTCATATTCTTTGTATACCGTTGTAAAGGATACTTCCGAACAGTTCAAAGAAAAATAATGCTCAATGTCAATTCCACTGCCTTTCACAAAACTGATTTCACTGATTAGATTTTCAATTAACTCCTTCTCATCCTCAACTTCAAAGTCCATTTTTGAAATAATCTCATGAATAATCTGATACTTCATATCTTCGCGTAAAATGTTATCTCCGCGAAATCCATATGCATATTTTAAGATATTAAAAAAGACTGCATGAAAGGTTCCAAAGGTAACCCCTTGTACGTCACACAATTTTGCAAAACGCCCCTTCATCTCTGTAGCTGCTGCCTTTGTAAAGGTAATAACAAGTATGGTTCTTGGATCGACTCCATGCTGTTCAATTAAATATTTTGTTCTCTGGGTAATTACAAATGTTTTCCCAGAACCTGGTCCTGCTAATACAAGCATTGGCCCTTTATTGTGTTCAATTGCTTCCTTCTGTGCCTTACTAAACTCCATGCCTATCCTTTCTATCCTTGCACATTACGTTAAACAGCACAGCAAATAGAACCCTATTCACTGTGCTGCATTATTTACTACTATTACTATACTATTTGGAAAGTAATTCAATTGCTGCTTTTACTCTTGCAATGGTTTCCTCTTTACCGATAATCTCCATGATTTCAGTTGCACCACCTGGTGTAGACTGTTTACCAGAAACTGCAGTACGAAGTGGCCACATTACATAACCGTTCTTATATCCATTTTCTTTTACAAACTCTACAAGACGTCCATATAAAGCATCGTTTGAATAATCTTCCTGCTCTTCCAATACAGGAAGTATTTCTTTTAATACAGCAAGAGAAGTTTCTTCATTGGTTTTCATCTTCTTGTGTGTATACATCGCTGTATCATACTCAGGAACTGCTTCAAAGAAGTCAATTAATTCTTTGACATCTGGGAAAATCTCAATTCTGGATTGTACCAGTGATGCAATTTTCTTTAAGTCATAATCCTTCGTAATTACTTCTTTGATATAAGGCTCTACGGCCTCATAGAATGCATCGAAATCCATTTTCTTAATGTATTCGCCATTCATCCATTTTAATTTCACTACGTCGAATACAGCAGGGGATTTGTTAATTCTATGATAATCAAATTCTTTTACTAACTCTTCTAATGAGAATATTTCTCTATCTTCTGCTGGACTCCATCCTAATAGCGCAACATAGTTTACAACCGCTTCTGTTAAGAAACCTTGTGCAATTAAATCTTCAAAGGAAGCATGTCCACTACGTTTACTTAACTTTTTGTGTTCTTCGTTTGTAATCGTAGGACAGTGTACATAAACAGGAACTTCCCAGCCAAATGCTTCGTATAAACGATTGTATTTTGGTGATGAAGACAAGTATTCATTACCACGTACAACATGTGTAATCTGCATCAAATGGTCATCTACTACGTTAGCAAAGTTATAAGTTGGATATCCATCAGACTTAATTAGAATCATATCATCTAATTCTGAATTATCTACTGTAATATCTCCATAAATAACATCCTTAAATGTTGTAGTACCTTCTGTTGGGTTATTCTGACGAATTACATAAGGCATACCAGCTTTTAAGTTTGCTTCTACTTCTTCTTTTGATAAATGAAGACAGTGTTTATCATACTTGGTAATTTCCTTTTCTTCACTACCTTCTACCTTGCTCTTTAAAGAATCAAGACGCTCTTTTGTACAGAAGCAATAGTAAGCTTCTCCCTTTTCTACTAATTCCTTAGCGTATTTTAAGTAAAGACCTTGTGCCTGTCTCTCACTTTGTACGTAAGGACCAAAGCCGCCATCTTTGTCTGGACCTTCATCGTGTATTAATCCAGTCCCTTCCATAGTACGATATATAATATCAAGCGCACCTTCAACAAAACGTTCCTGGTCAGTGTCTTCTATTCTTAAAAGGAAATCTCCACCTTCATGTTTTGCAATTAAATAAGCATATAATGCTGTTCTTAAGTTTCCAACATGCATTTTTCCTGTTGGACTTGGAGCAAATCTAGTTCTTATCTTCGACATATAATAACCTCACTTCTTTCAGTAAACATATTTAAAACATATATTTAAACAATCTGGTTTTTATTATATACTAAAAAATTTTTGAAATCAACCTTCGCTTTTTATCGCTTCAATCCCACGAATCCTAGTTTTTCCTTATTTAAAAATAATCAAATATCCTCATCTAGTTCAATCCCTTTTTTGATTTTCATTTTGGCTAATAGAAATCCCAACACTCCACCAGCTATAAGTACTCCTACTGAAACCCCTCCTATAAATGCAGGTTTTGCTAACAACGACCCTGTCGCTTGTGTTGTTTCTTCTGATTCTTTTGCATCTGAATTTTGCACTGTATCTTCTGTTAAAAACACCATCGGTACAAAATCTGTTCCAAATTTTATAATCATGATTTATCCTCCCACTATAATTCTTGTTACTCTTCTAGCAGCTCTCTTATACAATAACGACGAATTACAACTTTCCGAACAACAAAGACAGCCAAAAGAAATATTCCTGCTTCCAAGACAATAAAGATTGGGACACTAACGATACCTTTTTTTTCTTTGTCTACTGAACTATCTTGTTGATTTCTCTCCAGTTTTATCACATTCTCTGAAATATCTCCGGCAGACATTACCTTTCCGGTGAAGTGGTGTTTTATCTTCCCTACTCTTCCGTTACTGTCTTCGTAAGTAACAATCATTACTCCTGTTGCCTTTCCTTCTACAGTTGGTGTTATCTCCATTTCATGGCTTCCGCCTGAACCAGCCTCCACAGTACCTATAAATAGAGATTCCTTAGTAGGCGCAAAATCGCCTTTAATAGTAATTTCCACGTTATAGACCGATGATTTTCCATGATTGTTAAAATCGAATGAAACACTGTTTATTTCTCCATTTATTAATTCTCCATGGGCACCTGGCAATATATTGGTAAGTGCTGGTCTTGAGTCCTCTTCTACTTGAATGGTTAATGTCTCAGTAACTGTCAGTCCTGAAGAAAGCGAGTCCTTTGGTTTTTCCATTCCCTCATATTCATATTCAAACCCTATCTTTAATGGATACGCTTTGCTCGTACAATCTGCCTTTACCTTAATTGGAATATCTTTATGAACAGATTTCTTTGCTCCAATAGTGGGTATATAAAAACTGTTACTTCCTTTTGCTACCGAAAATGTTCCTGCATCATCAGAAGTAATCGTCACCTTAATATTATTCGCACTTAGTGAATTATGGGTGTTGGCAACATCGAATGCAAATGTAAATTCTCCGCCAGCTTTTACACTTCCATTTCCCGTTGAGTATTTATGAATAATCAGTTTTGGCACGCCAATAGATGCTTTATCTTGTTTCGCTTGAATATTTCTTATGTACGCCTTCGACGTATTAGTATAATCCGCACCATTACCATCCTTATAAGCAATTGTATACTCAATATTACTTAGTCCCTTTTCAATCTGACTTGATAAGCGGTAATGTAGTTTTATTACCTTGCTCTCGCCCGCATTTAAAGCTTTTACATAAACATTTGGGTTATCATCTAACGGCGTAAACGTCGCATTTGTAAGTCCTGACGGTGTAACCGTAATATTCTTTGCAGCTCTTTGCCCCACGTTTTCTAAACAAAATGAAAGTTCAAGCCTTTTTCCTGCTACTGGTGCTTTGACTGATTGTTTTACATTAGAAATAAGCAGCTTTGGTGTCTTTCCATTTGTTTTATTTTCCTCGGTACTTTTGCCTTGAACCTGAACATAAAAACTCTCCGTTTCTGTCTCATAGCTTGCTGCATCCTTTTTTGCTTTATAAGACACGCTAATTGTTAATTTTTTAGCACCAGTCACTGCATTTTGAGATCCCCTAATTGAAAATTTCAATTTTTTCTGGGAATTTGGCTCCATGGCAGAAATTTTCTGCGTTGTTCCATAATTCCCTGGAAGAATTCCTGTATCCTCAAATCCTTCACACGATACTTTTATGTCAGTAGCTTTTCCATCTCCCATATTGGCTAGCTTATAAACCACATTGGTACTTTCTCCACTCTTTAATTCACTTACACAATTAATATTAAAAACTGCAAGACTTCCCGTTCCACTCTCTTCTTTTTCTGCCTGGTAAGTCACTGGAATAGTATCAACAAGAGTATATGTTTGCATATCAGCACTTCCATTGCCAGCCAGAAATGTAATTGGAATATGATAAGTCTTGTTTTCAGTACTTTTGTTTGCCGTTAGGGTAAATTTAAGCAAACAGCTCTCTCTGCCAATACTATGTACTTCGCTATCTGTACGTTCTCTAAATAACTTTGGTCTACCTTTCACTGAAAAAGGAGTATCTTTTGTTCCAATGGTAATCTTGTCCACGTTTTTTGTACTATTGGCTTTCAGCTCTAACGCAACTTCCTTCGTCTCCCCTTGGCTTAATGTGATTTCAGGTATTTCATTGTCTACATAGACATACCATTTTCCACCTTCACTGTTACTATCTGCTAAACATGTAATAGCACTGTTGTTCCATATACTTGCTAAGCAAAGCACAACTATACTCCAGTAACATAACAGTTTCTCTCTTGTTTTCATAACTTTATTTATTCCCTTTCTTCCCTTATTCTTTTCTCCTTCTGCCATCACTACATGAATGCAGTATTATCATCTACTTAATGATACAGTATCTCCTTTCATTTGACCATCTTTTTTTTGCTTTTTCTTATTTTGACATATATGATTTGTCGATTGATTCATTATAATGGAGCGTAGCGGAATTTCCTATCAATTGAAAAACCTGACAAGAACATTTCTATCCCTGTCAGGTATGTACAATCCAATTTCTAACTTTATACTTCTAAAAACGCCTTGATACATTTAACAGCATGGTCAATGCCACCAAAATCTGTACGAATGGACAAATCATAATTATTTACATTGCCCCATTTTTCATTTGCATGGAAATTATAATAATTGGCACGTCTCTTATCCTGACGTAAAATAGTTTCTGCTGCTTTCTCTCTCGGAATATGATACTCCTCAACGGCCCGCCTGATTCTGTCATCAATATTTGCACAGATAAAAATATTAACTACGTCGTCTCGTTCCTTCAATACATAATCTGCACAACGTCCAACAATTACACACGGTCCTTCTTCTGCTACCTTGCGGATTACACTAGACTGTGCCAGGAAAACACGATCATCAATGGATAAACTTGCGTACCCAAAATCCTGATTGCTGTATGCCCCCATTCCCATTGCAATGGAATACAGGAAACTGTTGGTTGCTTTCTCTTCTGCCCTCTCAAACGCTTTGACTGCAAATCCGCTTTCCTTGGCAGCTAAATTAATAATTTCATTATCGTAAAAAGGAATATCAAATGCTTCGGCTAACTTCTGGCCTACAAAACGACCACCACTACCATACTGTCTACTAATTGTAATAACCTTATTCATAAAAATACCTCCTTTTCCCATATGTAACAGGTACATTTTTATATAAACTGCCCCCCTCAATGTTTTCCTTAAAGAGAGGCAGAATATATCTTGCTAATTTTTACCGAACTCGCTTAAAATCAGTCCTTCATTTCTTTCTTCCACAGTACGGATACTCCATGGATGTGTAAAGATTAATAATGGATTGCCCTTTAAGTCTTTAATCTTCTTCGTATCAGAAGTAACACTTAACGCTGATACATCAATTTCTTCATTTTCTATCCAGCGAATATGCTCATGTGGCATTGGCTCTAAACGAATATCAACTCGATACTCCGATTCCAAACGGTATTTTAGTACATCAAACTGAAGAACACCAACTACACCAACGATAATTTCTTCCATACCTGTATTATACTCCTGGAAGATCTGAATTGCACCTTCTTGTGCAATCTGTTCGATTCCTTTGATAAACTGTTTTCTCTTCATGGTATCCACCTGACGAACCTTAGCAAAATGCTCAGGTGCAAACGTAGGAATACCTGCGTACTGGAATGGTTTACTGGAAGTACATAAAGTATCACCAATGGAGAAAATACCTGGATCGAATACACCAATAATATCTCCTGCATATGCCTCTGTAACATGATGCCTTTCCTGAGCCATCATCTGTTGTGGCTGGCTTAAACGGATTTTCTTCTTACCTTGTACGTGGTACACTTCCATACCAGCCTCAAACTTACCAGAGCAGATACGCATAAATGCAATTCTATCACGATGTGCTTTGTTCATATTCGCTTGAATTTTAAATACAAATGCAGAAAAATCATCGCTAAATGGTGAAATTTCTCCTATATCTGATTGACGTGGAAGAGGAGTTGTTGTCATATCTAGGAAATGACGTAAGAAGGTTTCCACACCAAAGTTTGTTAAAGCAGAACCAAAGAACACTGGTGAAAGTTTACCTGCCTGAACTCTTTCTAAGTCAAACTCGTCACTTGCACCATCTAACAATTCAATTTCATCCATTAATATTTGATGATTTTCGGAGCCAATAATCTCGTCTAAGTTTGAATCTCCAAGATTTACTTCAACAGAATCAACTTCTTTTTGTCCATTGTTAGCTGCATAAAAACGGGTAATTGTCTCTTTCTGTCTGTCATATACACCCTTGAAGTTCTTACCAGAACCAATTGGCCAGTTAATCGGACAAGTACGGATTCCAAGAACAGTCTCAATTTCATCAATTAGCTCAAATGGATCATGTGCTTCACGGTCCATCTTGTTAATAAATGTAAAAATAGGGATGCCACGCATAACGCAGACTTTAAACAATTTAATAGTCTGTGCCTCGACACCCTTAGAACCGTCAATTACCATGACCGCAGAATCCGCTGCCATTAGTGTTCGGTAAGTATCTTCGGAGAAATCCTGATGTCCTGGTGTATCTAATATGTTAATGCAGTATCCGTCATAATTAAACTGAAGTACAGAGGATGTAACTGAAATACCTCTTTCCTTTTCAATCTCCATCCAGTCTGAAACCGCATGTTTGGAGTTTTTACGTCCTTTCACAGTACCTGCAAGATTAATTGCACCACCATAAAGCAAAAATTTCTCAGTTAATGTTGTTTTACCAGCATCCGGGTGAGATATGATGGCAAACGTTCTTCTTTTCTTTATTTCATTTGTTATGTCCGACACAGGGATAACCTCCTTAAATCTATCGCAAAAATTTCTTACATTATAATAAATAGGATATTTTTTTATATAATCTCAGAACATTCTATACTAAAAGCAACTTTTATGTCAAGGTTATCCTATTCTTATCTAATAATTCTATGCATAATTTAACAGAGACTCAATTCTTTTTAAAATGAATATCTGTTTTTCGTATTATTCACAGAGAACATTACTTAAGGTTGAAAAAGACGGAATAACGCAAGGTTTTACCCTTTTATTATTCCGCTTTTTTCTTAAATTCTAAACTTTCCGACGATTTGCTTTAAATCCTGTGCATACCGCTCATTCTCTCCCACCTTTTCACTCGTATCAGATACTAAACCAACTACATCTGACGTTTTTTCTGCGATATGGGTAACTCCACCAGCCGCTTCATTCATAGTACCTGCAATTTCAGATACTGCAGAAGCAATTTGCTTGGTAACACTACTTAGCTGATATATATCTACATTAATATTATCCATACTTGTTTGAATCTGTTTCGCATCCTCACTATACTGAATACTGGTCTCTCTAAAATTAGCATAATCTCGATTGACATTTTTCTCAAAGAAATGCAATGTTGTCTCTAAACATTCTGATATATTAGTAACCGCATCTGTAACATCTGCTACTATAGCTGATATGTTACTTACGGTACTTGCTGACTGATTCGCCAATGCACTGATTTCATTGGCAACTACACCAAATCCTTTGCCTAATTCACCAGCTCTTGCTGCCTCAATTGAAGCATTTAATGCAAGTAACGAAGTCTGGTCCGCAATATCCATAATGGTACTGCTTAAAATTTCGATTTTTTCTACTGCCTTTGACTTTTCGATAGCTTCCTCGGATTTTGCCCTTACTTCTTCATACATATCATTAGCCTTTTGAGAAGCTTTCAACGTATCCTCTTCAAGTTCTACCGCTCTTTCCTTTATCGTACTTGCAAGCTCCGCTCCCATACTAGTCTTTTCTTTGATTCGGTTGGTGTTTTCTTCTATATCTACTACATTTCCGTTAATCATATCTATATTAGCTGTGGTTTCCTGCATTCCTGCTGCCATCTCCTGAGATGTCGATGAATTTTCTTGGGAATGCTCATTCACAGATGTAATATTGTGAATCAGTTCTTCGGAACTCTCAACAAGCTGTTCCGATGTTTCATTAATCTTTTTCACAATATTTTTCAAGTTATCCTGCATCACACTATACTTAACAGCAATAATTCCAATCTCATCTTTTCGCTTACAGAGTTTCGTCAAATCATCATTCTCCTGCAAATCCAACTCTGCGGCTTTATCAAACACTTTAGCCAGTCTTTTAATTCCAGTAATAATATTTCCAGCAAATATATATGCAACAAAGAGCAAAATCAGACAAACAATAATCTCACTTCTTACTGCTGACACTTTTAAATATCTAATTGACTTAAGAATTTTATTCTGGTCAACAGAAACAACTAAAATATTGTTAGTTCGAGGGCTGACATAATATCCTGCATACTTTATCTCACCTTTAAAGTTATAGGAAGCAACATCACACTCTATTTTTTTCCCCTGCTGAATATTCTGTGCAACCTTCTTAATAACCTCATTCTCAACTGGTTCACCAATTTTTTCACTTGTAGGATGATACAGCATAACACCATTACCACTCACAAGATAAGCATAACTTCCTTCAATTCCATCGACTTGCACATCCTTAAGTATTGACTCGTATACTGATGTTTCAACCATAGTACCCATGCCACCAATCTTCTGGTCCACTAAGGCAGAATATGATTTTGCCAAATCCTCCATACTATACTTCACCGAATCAATAATTTGATTGCTAAATTTTGGAACTGTGACTATGTAACAGACGCTGGCCGAAATAAAAATACAGCCCATTACTAAAACAAGAAATCGGAAACGAATCGCATTAAAAAGCGAAATCTTCTTTCCAATGCTATTTTTTGACCCATCCATACTTTTTCCTCCCCTTAATTTTTGCATTTTTCCTTTGTATAATAACATAATACCATACAATGTGTAATTTTGTAAATAATACTTCCGAGTTATTAATATAAGTTATTTTTCTGTAAAAATTGTGTAAAAAGAATTTTCTCGAATTGTGTATAGATTAATAGAAAAAGTAAAATAGATAAACTTTACGAATATGAAAGTGCCAAATACCCTCTCAAATTTGGCACTCCATATCACGTAACATCTTTCTATTTATATTATAGATATTATCTTTTTCGCTAGTTATTCATTATAAGTATTTTTCTATTTCAGATTTCATCTTTTTAGGTGAAACTGTTGGAGCAAACTTCTTAATCACTTTTCCATCTCTGTCTAAGAAGTATTTCGTAAAGTTCCACTTAATTTCTCCCGCAAAATATTCTGGATCCTGACTCTTTAAATATTTAAATAGCGGGTGAGCCGTCTTCCCATTTACGTCTACCGCCTCAAATATTGGAAATGTTATTCCTAGACTGTTGTATACTTCTTTTATCTCCTCATTGCTTCTGTTTTCTTTTTTGCCAAACTGATTGCATGGGAACCCAAGAATTACAAGTCCTCTATCTTTGCACTCTTCGTATACCTGTTCTAATTCTGTTAATTGAGATGCGAAATCACAGTCACTGGCTGTATTCACAACAACAACAACATTCCCCTTATATTCCTCCATTTTAACCTCTTGTCCATTTATTCCCTTCGCTGTAAAATCGTAAAAATTCATGAATACCTTTCCTTTCTAACTCGTTGCCTGATGTGTTTAATGTGTAAATGAACTCAATAACTTAGCTACTTTCAATTTGGTTATGTAACAAAAAGTTGTATAAAGCAAATTCCATATGCTTGTCGATAACCATAACTTTTATAAATAGACAAAATTCTATCTTATAAATGAAATTAGAATTATGATACAAACTTTTTTTTTAAATGTCAATATATGATGTTTAGAATTATTCAGTAAACTATATATTTTTTTGATTTTACTAAATTACATGATTCATCTTGTTTTGATTTTCCCACCTATTAACATATAAAGCATAGAATCTACTCAAATAATTGTTTGAGTTTGATAACTATATACGAGCCTCACTTTATCGTTTGTAATCCCGTACTATTTTTTGATAAATTATGTATTAATCATGCTAAAATACTAAGATATTATAACATAACGCAGAATTAGAAACAATAATAGAACTCCTATTCAGTATTTTCTACAAATTCTATTGTAACATGTGTCAATTAAATTCCCTATAGAACTATATTATAGAAATTCCTACGTTTTATGTCAAGTTTTTCTACCCACTGTAATACTTTTTTTTGCACTATCTTTATATTTAGTCTATTTTTTATACATAATGTTGCTCCATTCTTTCGCAGTCGTTGTTCTGCTTGTTTATATTCTTGAATTATTGTCCTATTGATAGTATGATAGAATTGTTTATTATACACTTTGATTCAATACGAATCACACATGAAATTGTATTATTTTAGAGAAAGAATGGTGTAACAATGAATTATGCAAATTTAATTACTCCGCTTATTGGTGCTGGAATTGGCTATGTTACCAATTATATTGCAGTGAAAATGTTATTTCGCCCTTTGAGACCTATCAGAATAGGGAACTTTAAACTTCCATTCACACCAGGTATCATTCCAAAAGAAAAACCTAGACTTGCTCATGCGATTGGAGAAGTTATAGGGCAACGTCTTGTTACAAAAGACGGAATCGAAGCAATGCTTTTATCTGAGGAAGTAAAAAATACTATAAAATCAAGAATTTCAGAAGCATTGAATAATAATAACACTACGCTTTATCAGTTTATGATTGCTAACCTGTCTGAAGAAAAAACGGACAGCTTAAAGGAAAATGTAACAGGTGAGATAACGACTCACATTACACACTCTTTGATGGACGCAAATATTGACGAATTATTAGCTGGAGAAATTGTGAAATCAATTAAAGAATATTTCCAAGGCGGCTTACTTGCCATGATGTTAAATGACTCCATTTTAAATTCCATCGGTACCCAAATCGGAAAGGGCATTCGAAACTTTCTTGAGAATAACGGTGAAAACATCATAAAACCTTATGTAGAAAAAGAGTATGATAAAATTACAGAACTCACGCTACATGAAGTAAAAGATTTTACAGAAAAAAACGAAATAGCGCTAGAAGATATTCTTATTCATGTTTACGAGTACACCATAGGAAACAATATAGATAAGATACTTTCTCTTATCGACGTATCACAAATTGCAGAAGAGCAGATTAATCAAATGGATGTATCAGAATTAGAAAAACTCATTCTTTCGGTGATGAAAAAAGAATTAAATGCCATAGTAAACCTTGGTGCTTTAATCGGACTCATTCTTGGCTTACTAAATCTAGTTTTAACCTAATTAAAACTTTTACAAATTTCAACTTTATCACGTAGAAACATATAATGTAAAAAATGTTTTTGTTTAGCAATCATGTTTTAAACAAATGAAAAATTTAAGGGGTTGGTATATATGAAGTACGAATATCACGGTGTTATAATTGAAGAAGCATTAAATGATAATCGTCTGATTAATACGCTAAAAATTGAAAAGGTGCACATTACTGGACACAAAAAACAGCAAGATCGTAGACATCTCTATCAAGTCAGTATATCAAAAGAGCAGCTTAACTCTCTTGCTCAGCACATTAATGAAGACTGGTACCTTTATTTTTGGAAAGATAATATGATTACAGTTCTGTTTCACGATAACCAGTTTGAGTTTGATTATTTAAACCATGATACCTGGACCGAAGTATTAAACTACGCTCATTCGATTGGTCTGGACGAAAGCGATATGGACTTTAGCACATCAGGTTTGTAGTATTGTTTCTTCTAACAAACCAATAAAAGCACCGGTAGGCTCAAGAAGCGTATCGATGCTTTTTTTCATTTTAACACATATTCTGTATGTAAAATTCTTCTTTATCGACTGGTTTTCCAAAGTAATACCCTTGTATGTAATCTGGATTTAATTCTGTCACAATCTGTAGCTCATGTTCTTCTTCAACACCTTCGATACATACTTTCAAATGAATACTGTGCGCCATATCAATTATATGTCTTAACAATTTCAAATGATAATTACTTTTCATTGCTTTCATTACAAAAGTTCGGTCAATTTTAATAATATAAACTTTCAAATCATTTAAGTAACAAAGATTAGAATATCCTGTTCCAAAATCATCTAACCCTAATTTTATCTTCTGTTTCTGAAACGTCTTAATAATATGGCGTATCGTTGAGTCTGTTTCTACAAATCCGCTTTCTGTTAATTCAAACAATACAAATTTTGAATCTAGTTCATACTCTCTCAATTCATTTACTACATCAAATGCAACATCACTCTTTTTTAACTGTATGTAGGATACATTAATATTCATTCGAAAACCTGGTATCTTCTTCTGCCATTCCTTACACTGTTTTACTGCCGTCTTCATGACCCATCTTCCAACAGGAACAATCAGTCCACTTTCCTCCAGCATTGGAACAAATACTGCTGGCGATAGACTTCCGTACTTCTCACAGCTCCACCTTAAAAGTGCTTCAGCCCCTGTGATTCTTCCTGTTTTTACACTTACAATTGGCTGATAATACACTTCAAAACCTTCGAAGTCATTTTTTACGGAATGTCTTAGTTTTTCTTCGATATCTAGCTTCATTATGTATTTTTCATACTCTTCCTTTTCGAAAAGAAATATTCCATTCTTTCCTCGTCTCGTAGCAGTATTAAAAGCAAAATCAACTTTTTTGCATTCTTCGATGTAATCATCTGTATAAGAATCAAAGGCTGCAACACCTGCCGACACAGTATAATAGACAGGTAATTTCATATGTTCATTATACTTATTAACTTCTTCTTTTATGTTGCGGTAAAGATTCTCGGCCTTCTTAACACTGCCGCCTGTTGCATCAAATATGATAAATTTGTCAGATCCTGTTTTGTACAGCTTTACTTCACTGTCTATAAAGTGTGTAATACAATCTAGTGTAGTTTGCATAATAGTATCTGCCATATGTAAGCCGTACTTTTCGTTGATTTCCTTAATGTTGTCGATTCCCAATTTCATAACATATCCACCTGTATGCAATGAGGAATCTGTAGCAGAACAATAATCTGATATAAACTTTATATCAGACTGCAAAGAATCAATACTCTTGGAATTTTCTTGCTTTATTTCACGAATATATCCAACAACAGTTCCTAATCCTTTCAGATCATTTTTGATTAGTTCCAAATGACAATTTACCCAAAGGATTTCTTTTCCTTTTCCATAGCAGCGACATCTAAACTTCTTGCTAATACAGCCCTTTCTAACCTGCATAACACATTGAAGTACATAAGGTAAATCCTCTTCATGAACCAACTCCTTAAAAAGATTATCCGCCGAAGGATAATTCGTTTCAGGCAATTCAAATTTATATATTGCAGATTCAGAAATACAATAATAACCATGATAAAAGTCTAAATAGAACATGTAGCCCTCTACACTCTCCGAAAACGTATCCTTTGAATTAGCGAGACTCATCTCTTCTTTTACCATCAAGTTGCCTTGCGCTTTCACAGATCCACCTCCACTTTGTCATTTCTTGTCTAATTGTACTATACATAGCTTACATTATATTATATGCATTGTCTACCTCACTACATGTCGCTCCTTAATTTAGTTAGTATATGTGTTATACTTTTTTATGTTTTTTATGAAATTGATTCAACCTGTAATGAAATTTGCATATTAAAACAAAGTGTGAGTTTCGCACATCCTCGCTGTCTAAATCAACTACAAGAAACCCACACTTTGTCACGCCGAACAGGTATCGCTGTTATTTTAGCAACTAAATTCCTTACCTGTTCGGTTCACTGCCTATGCAAATTACGTATTGGACCTAAATTTCCTTCTTTAAAATGTTTTCTACACACTGATACATATTTATCATTAGCACCAAGTACAATTTGTTCGCCCTCTTTTACTGCTACACCATCTTCGTTGTAGCGCATATTGCAAATTGCCTTTTTCCCACACCAGCAAACCGTTTTAATTTCTTGAATTGTATCTGCTAATTCCATTAACCTGCGGCTCCCTTCAAAAAACTGATTCTTGAAATCACATCTTAAGCCATAACACATAACAGGGATATTCAAGTTATCCACCAAATCTGATAAATAATCGATCTGTTCTGCTGTAGCAAACTGTGCCTCATCAACGATAATACATTCGTACTTCATAAGTTTTTCTTCTGTAAAGTTATCAATTAAATCACTTAATGTAATACATTCTTCTTCCAAACCCATTCTAGAACGAATTTTATTTATACCATCACGAGTATCCACCTCAGACTTTACCAATAACGCATTCTGTCCACGTTCCCAATAGTTATAACGTACCATCATCGCATTGGCTGATTTTGAACTTCCCATTGCACCATAATAAAAATATAACTTTGCCATAATAAATCCTCTATTCGTCTACTTGCTTCTCGTATTATTTTATTACAAATACATATGTCCCTTCTTTTAAGGATACTAAAGATTCTTCTAAGACTTTAAAACCATTGGCTGGTGCATACTTTCTTACCAGACCTTTATCATGTGAATACAAGATTAGTACTCCATCATCTGCGAGGTGTTCCTTAATTTTTCTGAAAAACTGAATATATATCTGTTTTATTTCTTCCTCCCGAACATGTCCCATTGCAAATGGCATATCTGTTATTACTTCATCAAACAAATATTCATGGGTAAAATCAAAAAAATCCCGATTAATAAAATGAATAATCTGACGCGCTTCTTCTGCATTGTTCCTAGCCTTTTTAATGGCCTCACCAAATGTGTCGATTCCGTACATTGTATTGGCTTTCGTCATTTTATGACGTTCAATCAGCATTGTTCCAACGCCACAAAACGGATCAAGAACTTGAGCATTTTCTTTCAAATAATCTTTTGCAAGTGCAACTGTTAACGCTGCATTTACTGGACGAATACTGGAAGCTACAGACTCCTTACGATATGAAAAACGCTCATCCTTTATTGTATACAATTTAACTAAAATATTGAAATTACCCTCTTTATTCTCCACAAAACGAAGTTCGATTTCATAATTAGACGTGGTATTAATTAACTTTCTGCTGGAATGCTGTTCAATGGCTAATGCTATTTTTTTTGCAAATGCAGCCTTCTTAGCCACTTCCATCTTCGTTTTCAATTCCACTCTAAAATAAAATGGTGCCTTGCCATCATGGCGTTCCTCTAAAAAAGATAATAGCTTGGATGAAGCCACTTTCTTAGCTGCTGCCTCAATATCCATAGGACATGTTTGAACACCTTGTACTAAAAAAAGCAATTCTTGATAGGTTCGAATTGGTAAAACTTCTACAAGTGAACTCACTTTTGCCTGGATGCCTGCGTTAAATGCTCTTGCACGTGTTCCTTCTGGAAGCTGTTCCATGGTTGTAGCGATATGGTCACGATTCGTCAGCAGAATAATGTCCGCTGGCATCTCCTGCCCTGTAAATTCATGTGTCTTAACGCCTTCCATCGTAACCACAAGACTAGACAGAGCACGCATTTCTTCCTGAATGTGTTTCTTACTTTCTTCTGTCATTTTCTCATTGGACAGCATCTCTAAGCGCTGCTTTATCTGAGGCATCAGACTTCTATAGTCCAATTCCCCAATTGCAACAAGATATGAACTTTTCACAAACAGCTTGTCTTCTCTTTCGTAAGCCTGAAATAAAGGTACAAGAAACTCTTGAATTCCCAATCCGCCCATAACGAGCGCTGCATTCTTCCTTGTTTTTGCGTCTTCATTACTAAGCAATCTAACAAACATTTCATTATATTGACTGCCTATATGAAACAGTAAAGCATGCTTATTGTTTCCTTCCTTTAATTCCTGCTTTAATAAACTTAAATTCTGACGGACATTAATGCCCTTCACAATCGCTTCAAAAGTATCACGTATCATGTTGCTCTCCTATAATCTTTTCTCTTTTCTCTTCTCTTATAGCGCATATGAATATAAATCATCAAATATTTCTTGTTCATGGTCATATATAAAAAAGTGTTTCCCCTTATACAACTTCCATTCTACTTCAGTACCTAGCAATTCATCCCATTCTTCCTTAGAAGAAATGTTATCAAGATCTCCATTTAGTACCGTTACAGAGCTCTTCATTGGCACAGGCTTAAAACGGTATTGGCTAAGAAGTTTTACATCTTTCCTTAAATCTGCAAATGCTAAATCTGCAAGTTCATCACAGGCCAATACGTCATCGCTGATTCCTCCCAGTTTAATATATTCCTCTCTGAATTCCTGCTCATTCATTAAATCTGGGTCTTCTGTTATAGTAGATAGTACTTTGCAGCCTGATAGGATAATCCTGCTAGGCAGTGGTTTTCCATTTTCCCAAAGCCTTTTGTACATCTCATATGCAGCACGACTTCCCATACTATGCCCAAAAAAAATATAATCCTCGTTCTCAGCTAAAACTTCAATTTTTTTGTATAACAAATCCATAAGTTCATTCCAGCTTGTACATTCATAATCTCTAACACCTTCTTTTAAACTTGTGTATACAATACGATGCACTTCAAAGTTCTCTTTCAACTGCCTTGTCCATTGATTATATCCTAACCCTAAAGACCCTGCATATGGAAATAAAATTAATTTTGTCATGCGTATCCTCCCAATATTAATTATAGTTTGACTTTTCTCTTTCAATTAAACTGTACTTATTGTATCAAAGCGTGTCGTAAAAAGCAAATGATGAAAGGAACGAAAAACAGTACCATTTCTTCCAGTACCAAAAGAACCTATAGAGCAAATCATTTCCTTTACTCTACAGGCTCTACGAAAATAGCAGAAAGTTCCTCACACCTTTGCAGCTTTTGCCACCTAATAGAAACTCACTCCTGCAACAGTTTCGCCACATTAAGTCTTCCCCACCCCTGTTTTCCATGAGGTTGCCCAAGGTCATCTGACGATTCCTTAAACTTCATTTTCACATCTCTAGTCGTATAATCCGGATACTGAGAAAGCAATAACGCCACTGCCCCTGAAACCATTGGTGTTGACATACTCGTTCCACTCTTCTCTGTATAATAATTTATGCCATTCTGTCGAAAACTAAAAATGTTATTCTGTCTCTTCATTGCATTGCAACTGACAATCCTGCTTCCTGGAGCTACTACATCAGGCTTCTTAATACAAGCATTAGTAGGTCCTCTTCCAGAATAGTCTTTCATATTTTTTCCCATCAGATCTACTGCGATATCATCATCAGATGCCCCGACTGTAATAACCTTTCTGCTAATACCTGGTGCGCCGATTGTCTTTGGATGTGGCCCACCATTGCCTGCTGCAACAACAACAACAATATCATTATCCCACACCATATTAACCGCTCTAACCAATTCTGAATCTTCACTAATTACTGATTTCGCAGTAGTACCAACAGATATATTAACCACACGAATATTATATTTTTCTTTATTTTGTACCACCCAGTGAAGTCCCGCTACAACATTAACAATATCTCCATTTCCTTTATGATTCAACACTTTAACTGATATTATGTCACATCCTGGCGCCACTCCACAATACGTTCCCTTAGAAGCACACCCGTCACCAGCAAGAATTCCAGATACATGTGTCCCATGACCGTTATCATCGTACATTTTATTATTCCCATTCACAAAGTCCTGAAATGCAACAATTCTATTCTTTTTGTTTACAAAGTCTGGATGTAGTATAATTCCTGTATCCAGAATTGCAACTCCTACTCCTTGACCTAAAATGTTCTGACTATGCGCCCATTTTAAGCGGATAATATCCGAAACTCGATCCATACTGTTTTCCCCTACTCTCTAACAGACAGATTCTCCCTATTCAATATAATATGCCTAATCTTATCCTATTGTGAACATTGTAGAAGATGAAACTAAGTGTACTTTCCTAAACGGTAAAAGGGCTACACTCCTTGTAAAGCGTAACCCTTTCCATCCATTATTTAATCGCTTTTAGAATAATAGTATTTTGTCGATACCATGCCTTCTCAACCCGCTGAAATCCTGACTCAAGAAGCAATGATATCTGTTTGGAAAACACATTGCTTATGCTTCCTACAATTTCATCTTCATTTGTTACATAATCTTGCTCAATGTATATGCCATCTGAGTTAAGTGCATGAAATACCTTTTTGTAGAGCGTCAGTTTATTCTTTCTGCTAAATTCATTCAAACCCATAACAGACATTGCAACATCATAACGTTTGAGCCCTAAATCAACATTAAAATAATCGCCATAAATGAGCCGAAGATGCTCTACCCTTTTTCCTGCTTTCTCCTTAAGCATCTTTCTAAGGCTCTCTTCTTCCTTAATTCCTGTCACTTCCGTTTCAGGATTGACACGCATAAACACTTCATACTCCAAACCTGTACAGCATCCTAAGTCCAACAGCTTAATAGGCCTGCCTTCTGGAAGCATTTTTGCTATCTGCGCGTAAACCTCATCTTGTGAGTACATCATATGTATCGTCCCCTTTACTCAAGCAACAAGCAAGGAAGCAGTCACTCCACCCAGTTTGTAGTTATTTTAACTCAACCTTTTCTCCGCTTAAAATCTTGTTTGTTGTCCTCATAGCACACATTTTACCACACATAGAACATGTGTGTCTATCTGCTGGAGGCAAACTTTCAAAGTATTCTCTCGCCTTTTTACTATCAATGGCATAAGAGAACATCTCTTCCCAGTCAATTCGTCTTCTTGCATCACTCATCTTTTTGTCAATATCTCTTGCTCCTGGTACTCCCTTGGCAATATCTGCTGCATGAGCTGCGATCTTAGAAGCTACAATACCTTCCCTTACATCGTTTACATCAGGTAATCTTAGATGTTCTGCTGGTGTTACATAACATAAGAAATCTGCACCATTTGCCGCTGCTATTGCACCACCAATAGCTGACGTAATATGATCATACCCTGGGGCAATGTCTGTAACTAAAGGTCCTAATACATAGAATGGCGCATTATGACATAAACGCTTCTGCATCGTCATATTGGCAGCTATCTCATTCATCGCCATATGACCTGGTCCTTCTACCATAACCTGAACATCTTTTTCCCATGCTCGTCTTGTTAAATCCCCTATCTCAATTAACTCACAGATTTGTCCTGCATCCGAACTATCGTTAATAGAACCTGGTCTTAAAGCATCTCCGATACTTATAGTTACATCATATTCTCTTAAAATCTCTAACACTTCATCGTAGTATTCAAAGAATGGATTTTCATTGCCTGTCATCTCCATCCATGCAAAAAGCAAAGAGCCTCCACGAGAAACGATATTCGTTAAACGTTTCTGTCTTTTAAATGCTTCTATTGTTCGGCGGTTAATTCCAGCATGAATTGTCTGAAAATCAACCCCTTCCTTAGCATGTGCCTCTACAACTTTTAAGAAATCTTTGGCTGTAATGTCTAATAAATCTTTTTCTAAGTAACCCACTGCATCATACATAGGAACTGTACCTATCATGGCAGGAGACATTTTCACTAATTCTTCACGGAATTTATTAGTTTTCCCATAGTTACTTAAATCCATAATCGCTTCACAGCCAAATTCTATGGCTAATTTTGCTTTTTCCATTTCAACTTCATAATTTTTGCAGTCTCCAGATATACCCAAGTTTACATTTATTTTTGTTCGTAAACCTGAACCAATTCCTTCTGCAGATAAAGATTTGTGATTCATGTTAGCAGGAATCGCAATTTCACCTTTTGCAACCTTTCCTAACAAAATATCTGTAGCCATGTTTTCTTTCTGACATACCACTTCCATCTCCGGTGTAATAATTCCTTTTTTTGCTGCTTCCATCTGTGTTTTGTAATCTCTCATTTTTCATCCTCCTAATTATGAAACCATTTATAAAAATGATTGGTAGGTCCATGACCATGGCCTATTGGTGTTGTGTATAATATTGCATTCGTCACATAATCTTTACCTTGTTTTACTGCCTGTTCTAAAGATAATCCATTGGCAAGATTAGCTGCAATTGCAGAAGACAATGTACATCCTGTCCCATGCGTATTTTTTGAATCAATTCTTTTTCCCGTTAAACAATAAAATTTGGTACCGTCATATAATACATCTGTTGGGTCTCCTTCAAAATGTCCTCCCTTTACCAAGACATTTTGGGCACCTAGCCTGTGAATCAATTCACATGCTTTTTTCATATCTTCTATGGAATTGATGTCCATCTTTAATATTTCACTAGCCTCCGGTATGTTAGGCGTCAACAGATAGGACAACGGAATCATTTCTTTTACTAAAGCTTCGTGTGCTTCTGGCTGCATTAGAGCACAGCCACCTTTGGCAATCATCACGGGGTCAATTACTGCATTTTTCACCTGATACTGTTTTAACTTCTCTGCTACTGCATGGATAACCTGTTCATTGGAAAGCATCCCCACTTTAACTGCATCTGGCTCTATATCCGTAAATACTGCATCTAGCTGATCTTCTATTATATTGATTGGCACATTATGTATGGATGTAACCTTACATGTATTCTCAGCAACTACTGAAGTAATAACGCTCATTCCATAAGTTCCATGTGCTGAAAATGTTTTTAAATCGGCTTGTATTCCTGCCCCGCCACTACAGTCACTGCCTGCTATTGTTAATACTTTTTTCATCTATTTTATTGCTCCTACTAATTGCTTTAAATTACGTGCTGCTTCTTCAATGTCTGGCTTGCTTATAATTGCAGAAACTACAGCTACGCCATCAATTCCCGTTCCTTTAAAATCCGAGATATTGTTTTCATTCACTCCACCAATTACCACGATAGGAATTGGTACACTGTTTCTTATCTTAACCAGTTCTTCCATTGTAATGACCTTAGCATCCTTTTTGGTACTAGTCGCATACATCGCACCTACTCCTAAATAATCTGCTCCATCTTCATATGCTTTCACTGCAAGTTCTGAATTTCTTGCTGAAACACCTATGATTTTGTCTTTTCCGAGAATCTTTCTGACAACTTTTGCAGGCAAGTCACTTTGCCCCACGTGAACACCTTCCGCATCCACTGCAAGCGCAATATCCACACGATCATTTATAATCAGTGGAATGTTGTATTTTTCAGTAATTTTTTTAACAGAAACTGCCGTCTCATAAAACTCCTTTGAAGAGCAGTTCTTTTCTCTTAACTGCATCAAAGTTGCACCACCTTTAATTGCCTCTTCTACGGCTTCTTCCAGTGTCTGTGTACTCATTAAATCTCTATCTGTACAAAGATAAACTGAGTAGTCTGTCTGTTTCTTATCAAAGTTCTTCAATTCTTGCCATCTCCTTTAACTTTGTTACGTTTATGGTACTCAACGCATCGAATATACCAATGTGAAAGCTTCCTAATCCATACTTTCCAGTTGTGTTCCACTATGAATCTTTACAATTTTAGCCCCATTGCCAATCACATCAATTGCTCCTGTAATAGCAGCAGTGCAAGTTTACATGTAATCCTGCCAGGTAAGACACTTCTGATATATTTCCTCGAATAAAAAAATCGCCACCCGTTAAGGTGACGATGATATATTTTTAATCTATTCTCTTTAATTAACTATATATTTGCTCCCTACGGCAGTATTAACTGACAGGTTCAAAGGGTCAGGTTTTACCTTCTCAACGATAACGTCCCCCTGCATAAATCTTATTAAGTTCTATTAACGTTTCCATTATAACATTATGAAAGAAAATGTCAAATATTTTGTGCCTGTTCAACAAGTCTGCGAAAAGAAGATTCAAATCGTTCATCATCTTCTTTCGTTCGTTTCCTCGGACCCTTACCATGAAACCGTTTGTTAGACTTTCGCTGTACCTTAGACAAATGCCGTTCAAACAACATTTGATCCATGTTGCTGTCATTGTATATTTTTCCACTTGGATGGATTGCGAAACCTTTCTTACCAAGTGCCATCGCAGCAACTCCATAATCCTGAGTTACTGCAATATCGCCTCCCTGAAGTCTGTTGATAAGTGCAAAATCCACTGCATCTGCTCCTTGACCAATCACTAATACTTCACCGTAATCTGAACTTAAAATATGATTCGAATCCACTAAAAACAATAGCGCTATTCCATATTCTTTTGCCACTTTTTCAATAATTGCATTGCAAGGACATGCATCCGCATCAACTAAAATCTTCATATACTAAACTCCTGTCATTAAATCGTAATTTCCTCACCTTGAGAAAAATATGTAATCTGGCTCTTCAGATTGGTATCAAGCTCCTTTAGAGCTTCCTTCCCATTTAATCTGGAAGTATAAAAATGACAATTGCCAGATTTCAAATCTTTCATAACTTCATTTATCTGCTGTGCGTTCTCTTCATATTTTAGCGCTTCTTCCAGTAAAAGAAATCCTGCAAAGACATGGTGGATTTTTGTATTCGTAATACTCTCAACCTTATGAATCACATTTGCCACTCCATAGCTGGTGTTTCCAACAAATAAAAAGTTCTTACCTGCCTCTTGTATCAACATATACTGCTCATAATACCTCCTTGTCTTTCTATTTATTTAATCTTAACACTATTTTATTTTAATGCAATGGTTTTCTCTCCATCCTTTTTAGGAAATGCACAGAAACTTGGTTCAACCATTTGTGCAATTTTATTCTGTACCATATCCGTATTCTTGATGGTTTCAATTCCTCCTGTTGGCAATGCAAAACGTAAGAACGGTATAACCTGGTCTAGAATTTTTGCTGGATCTGGAACCTCACAAGTCTTTACTATTATGCATCCATCTTGAAAATAGAACCGCATGACACGGCAATTAGTTGTTTCCAAGTATCCAATCTGTAATTTCAAAACTGGAACATCATCTTCTGTCTTTGTAAGTTGCCCCCAAGCAGATATCTGATAATACTCTTCATGTACGTTTAATACCGAATATATGGGCTGTTTAAAGCCAATTGGAATTTTCCATTTCATTTCATGTTCTTCTATATTAAGAACCAATTGATTTTTTTCTTTTTGAAATGAAAAACTGGTAATTCCCTGTGAAAAATTATTCTGTATGGTCTGAACAAATAATGGCACAATGCTTGCATGTGTTTCTTCAGCCTCATAAACATCATAAGAGATATTTTCTATTCCATCCGGCAAATCTCTTAAAATCTCTGCAAATCTATTTTTTCTTTTCGTTAAAAACCTTCCCCAACCTGATTGTTTTCTTTTCACGTTTTGCTTTATCGCAAACTCCTTTTGAAACGACAGAGTAGCTAAGTAGTTCTTAAGTTCCCCATATTGTACAGGATTGGGAGGAAGTGTCTTAGATGGTCTAAACATATCAGATGCAAAAAAACGCTCTACAACATCCAAAAGACTACTATTTACAAACATATCTACATTGCTGGAAAGAATAGAGATAACCATATTCAGATCTGGCATGACTATCACATTCTGACCAAGAATTCCATTAAAAATAACAGAATTCCTTCTTTTCCCTATCCAAACCTGATAGCCATAACCATAATGGTTCATCCATATTGGAGTATCCATGTGTTTCGTAGTCATTTGCTTAATCCAACCTTGAGAGACAATCTGCTTCCCATTCCATTTGCCTTTATTTAAGAATAACTGTCCTAACTTCGTTCTGTCTTCTAATGTAATATACAGTCCCCAGCCGCCTTTTACAATATGCTCTGGACTTAGTTCCCAATGAACATTATCAATGCCCATTGGCTCAAATACTCTTTTTTGCAAAAACTGGGTTACACTCTGATTCGTTTTTTCTTGAATGATTGCTGACAGCATATACGTATTCATACTATTATATGCAAACTCTCTTCCTGGCTCAAATGAAGTCTGCGCATCTAAAAAGCTTTTTGTCCATTCTGTATCTATAATCGATCCGATTTCATTAAACGTTACTCCTGATGACATCATAAGCAAGTTACGAATTGTAATATTTTTTTGCTGAAATACTTTCATAAAACGATTTTCTTTGCCAAATATGGACGCAATGGTATCATCCAGTCCAAACCAGCCTTCGTCTATGGCGATACCAACTGCTAGTCCAATTAAGCTTTTACATAGAGAATGGGTAACTCTCCAAGTATCTAAATCGTATGGCTTATAGGCTCCTTCTAAAATAACCGCACCATTTCTTGCAATCATGATTCCCTGGGTATGGATGGAATCCTCTTTTTGCAGTTCCTCTAAAAAATTCTTTAAATACTGTGAGGAAATTCCTTGTTCCTCTGGTGTGGTTCTTGGAAATGGCTGCTTATTCTTTTGTTTCTTAAATTTTGCTTTCTGTGGTACATAATCAATATATGCAATTTTATTTAGATTTCCATTTACAATTTTACTTAATAAATCTAATGTTCTTACCTGTAATTTTATGTTCATCGTAATCCCTCATTGTCTTTTCTCTATACATAATTATGTAATAAGTATATCTAATCTTTAGTAGATAACACATGTCCTTGGGATAAGATTCTTCCCTCGACCATTATCTCATTTCACTTATTATACAATAATTTTTTATGTAATCCTATATGCGAATTACGTTTCCTGTGGATTTGTCAGATTATAAATTTTTTTGAAGATCGGATTTTTTCTGTTTTTTTTATTTCTTGGGAAAGCAAACAAGCAGTACCACATAATATATGAGTGTAAAAGATTTTAGGAGGATTTAAGTATGAGTGATTTAGCAGCTACAAGTTGTGGTGGCGGATGTAATAGTTGTGATGGAGGTTCAGGATGCAGTTGTATTATCTGGATCATCCTTATCCTTTGCTGCTGTGGTGGCAACAATGGTTTTGGCGGATTTGGCTGCGGTAATGGTTGCGGTGGCGACGATTGCAGTTGCATTATCTGGATTTTACTTATCCTTTGCTGCTGTGGTGGCAACAATTGCTTTGGCGGATGTGGAAATTCCTGCTGCTAATTTTATCTGTAAGTCTCATAGGCGGCGTTGCATGTCAACGCCGTTTTCTTATTTCTTTTACTTCGAATATATAAATGTGGTGGCATTTACTCTCATAGACGACCTAATTTCTATTACTATTCTTTTCCTTATTCAGACAATTCATACACTCCTCATCAATTTCATAAATGGTATTTTCTTCGATAATAAGTCCTTTTTCGGTAGTGGTTTCCAATGTAGTTATTACTCCTTTATTCATAACGAATCCTCCAATCTGATACATTTACTTGCGGCAATGCAGTAAATTTATCTTGCAACATTATGAATGTTAATCGTCTAAAACAACTTTCATAATTTATTATATGACACAATTCTACAAGTGTTCTCTCTTTATTCCCTAATCTTGAAACTACATTCTTGCAACTCATACTATTATCCTCTATAATGAAAATCATATTACATACTACTGAGAAAATGAGGTGTTTACATGTCTGGTTCCACTTTTGGCAATTTGTTTCGAATTACTACCTGGGGCGAATCCCATGGAAAAGGGATTGGAGTCGTGGTTGACGGCTGCCCTGCTAACGTTGCATTAACTGAAGAAGATATTCAACTTTATTTAAATCGCAGAAAACCTGGCACATCAAAATATACAACCCCACGAAAGGAAAACGACTCTGTTTCTATTCTTTCTGGCGTATTTGAAGGTGTTACTACTGGCTGTCCTATCTCACTGGTAGTCATGAACGAATCACAGCGTTCCCATGATTATTCCGAGATTAAAACTTATTACCGACCTGGACATGCTGATTACACATTTGATGAAAAGTACGGATTTCGTGATTACCGCGGAGGTGGACGTTCTTCCGGACGCGAAACTATTGGACGTGTTGCTGGCGGTGCTATCGCAGCAAGTATTCTGAAAGAACTAGGGGTTACCATTACTGCTTATACAAAATCCATTGGACCTATTTCCATTGACTATAATAATTTTGACATAGAGCAGGTACAAAAAAATGCAGTCTGTATGCCCGATGCAAAAGCAAGTCAAGAGGCAGAAACATTTTTACAAAAACAGATGGAAGATATGGACAGTACCGGTGGCGTTGTAGAATGTGTCATTCACGGACTTCCAGCCGGAATTGGTGAACCTGTATTCGATAAGCTGGATGCCAATTTGGCAAAAGCGATGCTTTCTATTGGTGCCGTGAAAGGGTTTGAAATCGGTTCTGGTTTTCAAGCGGCTACCATGACAGGCTCTGTACAAAATGACTCTTTTTATTCAGAAGATAAGATTCACGTACAGAAAAGAACCAACTACGCAGGTGGTGTATTAGGTGGCATCAGCGATGGTTCTGATGTTGTATTCCGCGTTGCTTTTAAACCAACTCCTTCTATCTTTAAGAAACAGGAAACAATTAATCAGAAGAAAGAAAATATTGAAATCCAAATCAAAGGCAGACATGATCCAATCGTAGTTCCTAGAGCTGTTGTTGTGGTTGAAACAATGGCTGCAGCAACAGTTACGGATTTATTATTTGCCAATATGACTTCCCAGATGAATAAAATTAAGGAATTTTACCAACAATAGTAAAGTCAAACTTCATAGTAACATCGGCACATTTAGCAAGTTCGTATCGTTAAATGTGCCTTTTTCAATGTTTATAATACTTATTGACATCATTTGCATTCTATGTATAATATTATGTTGTATTGTTTAGTAAGACTAAAATCTGAGTTTATTATAAATATACTTAACAGAAAGAAGGTAATATATGAAAATCGGGCATAAAATTAAAGAGCTCAGAATTCAAAAGAGTTTAACACAGGAAGAACTTGCGGATCGCAGCGAATTGTCGAAAGGCTTTATTTCCCAAGTAGAGCGCGATTTGACATCACCTTCCATTGCAACTTTAGTGGACATTTTACAGTGTCTAGGTACAAATTTAGAGGAGTTTTTTTCCAACACATCAGATGAGACAATTGTGTTTCACAAAGCAGACTATTTTGAAAAGGTAGATACAGAGTTACATAACACCATCGAGTGGATTATCCCTAATGCACAGAAACACATGATGGAACCGATCTTGTTAACTCTTGAACCTAATGGTTCTACTTATCCAGATAATCCGCATGAGGGTGAAGAATTTGGTTATGTTCTTAGTGGAAGCATTACCATTATAATTGGAAAACAATCCTATAAAGCTAGAAAAGGCGAATCCTTTTACTTCATTCCAAATAAACAACATTATATAAAAGCGGCAGGGAAAAATGGAGCCTCCCTTATCTGGGTATCTACTCCACCAAGCTTTTAATTAGGAGGTAAGAATGGCTAATAAATTAATTGACTTAGTAAATATTTCAAAATCATATGGGAACCAAGTTATCTTGGATGATCTGAATTTATATTGTAATGAAAATAAATTTCTTACACTTTTAGGACCTAGTGGATGCGGAAAAACTACTACTCTCCGTATTATGGGTGGTTTTGAAACGCCTGATACAGGAAAAGTACTCTTTGATGGAAAGGATATTACCAATCTGCCTCCCAATCAAAGGCAATTAAATACTGTTTTCCAAAAGTATGCACTATTTATGCACATGACAGTTGGAGAGAATATCGCATTTGGTTTAAACATAAAAAAGAAAAGCAAGCAATATATTAAGGACAAAGTAAAATATGCTCTAAAGCTTGTGAATCTTGAAGATTATGAAAACCGTCGTCCAGATTCTCTAAGTGGTGGTCAACAGCAGCGTATTGCCATTGCACGAGCTATTGTAAATGAACCAAAGTTACTTTTATTAGATGAACCTCTTGGTGCTCTTGACTTAAAACTTCGCCAGGACATGCAGTATGAGTTGATTCGTTTAAAAAATGAGCTAGGCATTACTTTTGTTTATGTCACTCATGACCAGGAAGAAGCCCTTACCATGTCTGATACAATCGTTGTTATGAATCAAGGTTACATTCAGCAGATTGGCTCACCGGAAGATATTTACAATGAACCAATTAATGCTTTTGTAGCTGATTTTATTGGGGAAAGTAATATTATTCCTGCCACTATGGTAGAAGATAAACTTGTAAATATATTAGGAACGAATTTCCAATGTGTAGATGTTGGTTTTGGACGAAACAAACCTGTAGATGTTGTGATTCGACCAGAAGATATTGATTTAGTTGCTCCAGAAAAGGGCATCATCACTGGTCGTGTAACTTCTCTTATCTTTAAAGGTGTTCATTACGAAATGGAAGTTATGGCAAACGGAAGGGAATGGCTTGTTCACAGCACAGATTTATGTCCTGTTGGATGTGAAGTCGGTATCTGGGTAGATCCATTTGATATTCAGATCATGAACAAACCGGAATCCGAAGATGAGGAGGCGGTTGAAATAAATGAATAAAAAACGATACCTCGCCTCACCTTATCTTGTCTGGTCCATAGCATTTATTATCATTCCGCTTATTATGGTAATTTACTACGGATTTTCAACCAAAGAGTTTGATTTTACTCTTTCCAATGTAAAATCTATTGCAAGACCAGTACATTTGAAGGCGCTTTGGCTTTCCCTGAAATTAGGCTTTATCAGTACAGCAATTTGCTTAATCCTTGCCTATCCGCTTGCCAGCATATTAGTAAATTCCAAGATAAAATCAAACAGTTTCCTTGTTTTTATCTTTATTCTTCCAATGTGGATGAACTTTTTACTTCGTACTTTGGCTTGGCAAACTTTACTTGATAAAAACGGTGTAATTAATGGAATCCTTTCCACCCTACACCTTCCATCCTTAAATATTATCAACACTCCGACTGCCATTGTGCTAGGCATGGTGTACAACTTCTTACCATTTATGGTTCTGCCTATTTACAATACACTTGTGAAGATTGATAAAGATGTAATCAATGCTGCCAGAGATTTAGGTGCTAACGAAATACAGACTTTTTTAAGAATCACATTACCTCTAAGTATGCCTGGTGTTATCAGTGGTATTACGATGGTTTTCGTACCATCCCTGACAACATTCGTAATTTCAGATATTTTAGGTGGAAGTAAAATTCTTCTTATCGGAAATATTATCGAACAGGAATTTATCACCGCCAATAACTGGCATACTGGCTCAGGATTGTCTATGGTACTTATGATATTTATCATAATTTCTATGGCACTGATGACAAAATACGATTCAGATACGGAGGGAGCTAATCTATGGTAAAAAAAATTTCCAAGCGCATATATGTAACACTCATACTGCTTTTCTTATATGCACCAATTTTTACTTTAATCGTGCTCTCCTTCAATGAGTCACGTTCCATGGCAGTATGGAAAGGTTTTTCCTTACAATGGTATATGGATTTATTTCAAAATGAGTCCATTAAGAATGCTCTTTACACTACCCTTATTATCGCAACCTTATCTTCATTGATTGCGACAGTAATCGGAACTTTAGCATCTATTGCAATGAATACGATGAAGAAAATTCCTCGTGCTATCTTAGTAGGGATTACGAACATTCCAATGTTAAATGCGGATATTGTAACTGGAATATCCCTAATGTTACTTTTTGTTGCAATTAACTATTCCCTTGGGTTTTCCAGTGTACTGCTTGCACACATTACCTTTAACATTCCTTATGTTATTTTAAGTGTAATGCCTAAACTGAAACAGACAAACAGAAACACATACGAAGCTGCGCTTGACTTAGGTGCTTCTCCTATTTACGCATTTTATAAAGTAATTTTGCCAGACATTTTTCCTGGTATCTTATCTGGATTTTTATTAGCATTCACCATGTCCTTAGATGATTTTGTAATCACTCACTTTACCAAAGGACCTGGCGTAGACACTTTATCAACTATGATTTATACAGAACTCCGAAAAGGAATCAATCCAGAAATGTATGCTTTATCCGCATTACTATTTGTCTGTGTTCTAGTTCTGTTAGTATTAGTAAATCGAAAATCTGATGAAACAAATGAATAAGGAGTATGCATAATGAAGCATAAATTTTTGTTTCTTTGCCTCATTACCATGGGGCTTTTCCTAACAGGATGTGGCAAAGAGTATGATTTATACATTTATAACTGGGGACAGTATATTGACGAAGATGTAATTGACATTTTTGAAAAAGAAACTGGGCTTTCTGTCTCTTATGAAGAATTTGAGACCAACGAAGCAATGTATCCAAAAGTTGCAAATGGTGCTGGTGAATATGATTTAATCTGTCCTTCTGATTATATGATTCAGAAAATGGTGGAAGAAGATTTACTTGCACCGCTTAACTATGACAACATACCAAATATCAAATATATCGGCAAGCAGTATTTAAAGCAGTCCGAAGCTTTTGACCCTGGTAATAAGTTCTCTGTACCATACTGCTGGGGTACAGTTGGAATCATTTATAATAAGAAGATGGTAAAAGAACCTGTGGACAGCTGGTCTATCCTCTGGGATAAAAAATACTATGACAATGTTTTAATGCAGAACAGTGTTCGTGATGCATTTGGTATTACACTTAAATGGCTTGGTTATTCTCTAAATTCTGCCAATAAAAACGAACTGCGTGAAGCACGTGACAAACTGATTGAACAAAAGAAAAATGGAATCGTACAAGCTTATGTCGTAGATCAGGTTCGTGATAAGATGTGGGACAACGCAGCGGCTCTTGGGGTTATTTATTCTGGTGAAGCAAGTAATTGTATTAGCGAAAATCCTGATTTGGCTTATGCAATTCCAAAAGAGGGAACAAACTCATGGATTGATTCTTGGGTTATTCCCAAGAATTCAAAGCATAAGGAAGCAGCAGAACAATTTATTAACTTCTTATGCAGACCAGATATTGCTCTTAAAAACTTTGAATACATCTGCTACTCTACTCCAAATATTGCGGTACGTGATATGCTGGAAGATGAAGATTTAAAGAACGATAAGATTCTATTCCCTGATGAAGATGTATTGGATAATACAGAAACATTTAAGTATCTTGGTGAAGAGATGGATCAAGTGTATTATGAGTTGTGGAAAGAGGTTAAAAGTTAAATTAGCAAAGTTATGTTTACTGATTTTTTGAAATAATTGACATACGTAAGATGTCATGATAATATATATATAAAGGTACTACCAATAGACGGTTAGTCCAGTATTGTTTTTTATAGCAACCGCTTAGTTTGGACGCTTGGGCGGTTGTTTTTTTGTGTCTCTTTTACCATTTGTATAGCCTAGACTATAGATTGATATACATAAGCCAATCACAGCTATCAAGCCTTCAAGTGTTAACATAATGGCATCCCCACCTCTATGCTTATTTTCCTTGCTTTTATCAATATTTTTAGTTAAGAAAAGGCTCCCAAATGCACCTTCTGTTTTCACAACGTAGCACATTTAAGAGCCCTAACACATCATTCACTATCTAATTCTTTCAGTCAAACCAAGTTTCTTCTGCACTTTTCTTAAAGTCTTAGTTGAGAAATACTGAGCTTTCTCATCATTTGCCTTAATCATACTATCAATATAAGCCTTATCTTTAGTTAAATCCGCAATACGTGACTGTAATGGTTTTAAGATATCCACTACAGATTCACCCACAGCAAGTTTAAAGTCTCCATAACCTTTGCCGTCGAATTCTTTTTCGATTTCATCATAAGTCTTACCAGTTGCTGTACTATAAATTTCCATTAAGTTACTGATTCCCGGCTTGTCCTCACTGTAACGTACTACGCTGTCAGAATCTGTTACCGCACGTTTGAACTTACGGATAACGGTATCAGGATCATCGGTAAGATAAATACTTGCATTTGGATTCTCATCTGACTTAGACATTTTCTTACTTGGGTCCTGTAAACTCATAATCTTAGCACCTTTCTTACCAATGTAAGGTTCCGGTACTGTAAATACCTCTCCATAAATAGAGTTAAATCTTTCTGCAATATCTCTTGTTATCTCAAGATGCTGCTTCTGGTCAACTCCTACTGGCACTACATCTGCCTGATATAATAAAATATCTGCTGCCATAAGAACCGGATATGTGTAAAGACCAGCGTTAATGTTATCTGCATGTTTCGCCGCTTTATCTTTAAACTGCGTCATACGGTTTAATTCACCCATATAAGTAAAGCAGTTTAATAACCATGCAAGTTCTGCATGACCACTTACATGTGACTGGTAGTAGATACAATTCTTCTCAGGGTCTAATCCTGCCGCTACATATAATATATATAAAGCTCTTGCTCTCTGACGAAATTCAGTTGGGTTTTGTCTTACTGTAAGAGAGTGTAAATCCATTACTCCGTAAAAACATTCATACTCTTCATTTAATGTTACCCAGTTTTTTAAAGCACCTAGATAATTTCCTAATGTCAAATTACCTGTGGCTTGCATTCCACTGTAAAGTACCTTTTTCCCATTTATCATTTTCATACCTCCAAGGATGTGTTCTTTCTTACTAGTTTAACACAATTGCCCATTATAGTAAATGTCTGAATCAATTCCCTTCCATTTGAAAGGAAGAACTATGAAATTCATTAGAATCTTGTACTGATTTTTCAGATTCTTTAATATATTATAATAAAAAAATTGGTGAGGTAAGTTTATGGCAAGATCAAACAGTTCTACAGAATATATGTTAAATATTATCCGCGCTGCACTTCCTTATGTTACTTCTAGAACTAGAAACAATATGGAAGTTGCTATAAAAACTGGTGAACTAGCTGAATCCTTTCAATCCATAGGCAATGACGCTGAATTGGAGGCATGTGATTTAGGAGAGGAAACAGTTGATGTGGAAGGTTTATTGGTAAGCGTTCAAAATGTTTGTGTAGGTAGAGAGAAGGATATGATTAACACCGTTCTTAATTTCTACAAAACAAGAAGCTTGTATCAGGCTTATCAGAATTTCCGCAAAAACAGTCTACAGCTTGATCCCGATTTAGCGACAGAACCAGAATTACAGGCAGCAAGTGTAAACGGTACAAGAAAATCCAATAATCCTAACAATACTATGCTAGACTTTTTAATGTCTCAGCTTACACCAGAGCAGAAATCAACGTTTGATGCAATGAATATGCTTATAAACAGTGGTAACTTTAACAACATTAATAATTTTGCAAACATGATGGGGGCTTCACAGCCAAAAGATAACAAAGCAAATAAATAGAAGGGAGGATTCGCATTTGGCGGATTTAGATTGGATTAATGATCCTGCACTCAAGAATATGAGCCATCACAAAAAAGAAATTTTGATTAGCCTTGTAAAACAGTCAGAAGGAAAATCAGCAGCTGAAACAATACCGATTCTTCTTAATACACAGAAACTTATGAATGAACAAGGGGTAAAGTTTTCTCCTCAAGAGCAAAATGCCATGTTCTCTATCCTTTCGGCAAAGTTAAGTCCACAGGAAAAACAGCGGTTTGATGCCATGAAGAAAATGATGCGGTTTTAATAGGGAACTAATACCGGTTCAAAGTATGAATTGCTCAAGTTATCAGAAAAGCATTGTACCGACATTCTCAGTACAATGCTTTTTTACGTTCTCATTATGAATTTAATAATTGACTTGCAATATTGGAATAATTACTTAACACACTGCTACCGTTGGAAGAACCATACAGTTCTGAATATAAATCCCTCGCTGATGTCTTAGATTTTTCTGTTGAAGTGCCACTAAGAATCGCATCAGCCAATTTCTTTATATCTTCACTGGATAAATTAGATGACTGAGCATTTTGATTGGTTGTTTCATTCTTCTTATCTGATTCTGGCTGACTGGTACTCTTTGTTGCATCCATTCCCAAATAACCAAAAATTTTCTTAATATAATTCTGTGTCTCTTTAAATGGAGGAACACCACCGTACTTCGCTACATTTCCTGAACCAGCATTATATGCTGCTAACGAAAGTTTTACACTTCCATTGTATTTTGTGAGCATCTTAGCTAAATACTTTGTACCACCAAGAATATTTTCCCGTGCATCAAAAGGATCTTTCACACCTAATCCCTTTGCCGTCTCAGGCATTAACTGCATAACACCTTGCGCACCAGCACTGGATATAGATTGTGAATTAAAGTCGGATTCAGCCTTTGCTACTGCTTTTATTAAGGCAATTGGAACACCGTAAGTATCTGCTGCTTCTTGAAAATATTTTTCCAAAGAACTTGGTGAATTCACACAAACCAAATCATCTGGATTGGTATATGTTACTTCATTAGACTCTTCCTTGTTGTCGTCGGTATTTATCTTATCTTTTAATACAGAATCAAAATCTTCTTTATCGATCTCACTAGATGTAGTCGGTTGTGTAAGGCTTCTCACATACGTAAGTCCCTCTAATTGGATGGAATTAACCATAAACACCTCTCCTAACACTATTTTTCCACGTGCAACGATTAAATTATAGCACAAGTACCTAGAATGGACAACCCTGACATTCTTCCCATCCCCCGTAACAAACATTGCATTTTCACCACAAATATGTTAGGCTAACACATATTAATGTTATTACAAATGAATTAGGAGGTACAAACTTTGAAACATAAATTTTTCGCAACTGGATTTGTCCTGGCAGTATGTATCGTAGTGTTCCTTGTGGTCAATTCAAGGCCTGTTTCCATGAATCTGCGTTTTCAAGGGACTGCATATGAACAGCATACCGAAATAGAAAATGGAATCACCATAACACTAGAAGGAAATCTTCATAACAAAGTATTTCAGAAAGACAAATTTACAGGGTATGTAACAATTACTTCTGAAGACTATCCAAGTGACTTTGATGCTATCTCATTGGCATTTAACAAACATGGACTTGCAAAATGTAAATTAGAGAAAGATGGAAATGAATTTGGAATTTTAACGGTAGATAAAAAATTTGAATTACTATCTATAAAAATAACAAACGAAAAATTTAATGATAGTAAAACCCCTATTCTAGCAGCACCCGCAACAAATATATCCCAAGCAAAAGAAATTATACAAAAATTAAATGCATTACAATAATCAAAACCTCCTTATCGTTTGTTGCGATAAGGAGGTCCTTTTATTTCCTATAAACTCTTAATTCGCTTAAGTGCTTCTAGTGTATTTTCATAACTTCCGAAAGCAGTAAGTCTAAAGTATCCTTCACCACTTGGTCCGAATCCTGAACCTGGTGTACCAACTACGTTAGCGTTCTTCAATAAATAATCAAAGAATTCCCAAGAGTTCATGTTCTTAGGTGTCTCTAACCAGATATAAGGTGCATTTACACCACCTGATACGGAGTAACCTGCTTCTTGCAGGCCTTGTTTGATTATCTTTGCATTGTTCATATAATAACCAACCTGCTCTTTTAACTGTGCTTTTCCTGCTTCTGAGTAAACAGCTTCACCAGCACGTTGAATAATATAAGGAGCACCATTATATTTTGTACCATGACGTCTAGCCCATAAAGAATGAAGTGCTGTTGTGCCTCTTACTAATTCCTTAGGAATAACTGTGAATCCGAGACGAACACCTGTGAATCCAGCGTTTTTAGAAAAGCTTCTTAATTCAATTGCACAAGTTCTAGCGCCTTCACATTCATAGATAGAATGAGGGACATCGCTTTCTGAGATATATGCTTCATATGCTGCATCGTAAATGATGATTGCACCGACCTTATTGGCATAATCAACCCACTCTTGTAACTGAGCTTTTGTAATGGTAGATCCAGTTGGGTTGTTAGGGAAACAAAGGTAAATTACATCTGGAGTTTTCTCTGGAAGTTCAGGTGCAAAGTTATTGTCCTTTAAACAAGGCATATAGATAACATCGCTCCATACTTCCGTACTAGGATCGTATGTTCCTGTTCTTCCTGCCATAACATTAGAATCAACGTAAACTGGGTAAACAGGATCGCATACTGCTATTTTTGCATCTGCAGAGAAAAGTTCCTGAATATTAGCAGAGTCACATTTTGCACCATCGCTTACGAAAATTTCGTCAGCAGCGATGTTACATCCTCTTGCTTTATAGTCGTTTTCTGCAATTGCATTTCTTAAGAATTCATATCCTAAATCCGGTGCATATCCGTGGAAAGATTCTGCTTTCCCCATTTCATCTACTGCACCATGTAATGCTTCAATAATAGCTGGAACTAATGGCTGCGTAACATCACCAATTCCTAAACTGATTACTTGTCTATCTGGATTTTCCGCTTTATATGCTGCCACTTTCTTTCCAATATTTGAAAAAAGATAACTTCCTGGCAATTTTAGATAATTTTCATTAATATTAAACATTTCTGACCTCCTAATTCAGTATAATAACAATTCTAATCTATTCTTTTCCTTATTTCAATCCTTTATGTACGATAATGTATTTTGCTGTTTTTCGATAATCCGGTTACCGCATCATACTTAAAATCATTTCTGCAGTTTCTACCATATTGGTGCCACTATCCATACTTGTTTTTTGTATGTATCTATGGGCCTCTTCCTCAGAAATGTTATTCCGATCCATCAAAACAATCTTTGCTTTTTGTATCGTATCCTTTTCAGCTTGTGTACGTTGTTTTCCATTTTTTTTCTTCTTTTGCCTTGTATATTTGTACGTCATCATATCCAACGTATTCAAAAGCTCTTTGGTCTTCAAAGGTGTACCAAGGCAAATAATTTCATTATTGAGACATTCCGCAAGCTTCGCTGGAGAGGCAATTAAAAGCATTTGAAATGACCTAGGTAGATAATTATATAGTTCTAAATAATGCATATCCTGATATCGGTACCCGCAGATTATAATTCCTTCGTCTAGTTCATTGGCAAGACTGATTGCTTGTGCACCAGAAGTACAAACTGCCTGCACTTCAAATCCACAGCGAATCAGTACATTTTTTATAGTCTTACCATCCTGTGTCTTTGGAAATACTACTATAAAACTTAACACATCTGATCACCTCCACATTCTTTTTTACGGTTGGTGATTCACTGCTAGATACGATATAAGTACTGCTTGATTTCCCAATCAGAGACCTGTTTGCAATACTCATCCCATTCCTTTTTCTTACTCTCAGTCAGTTTTGTGGAAATTTGTTCTCCTACTACATTCTGTACAAATGCATCCTTTTTGAATTCATAAATCGCTTCCTCTAGATTCGCAGGCAATGTTTCTGCATTGGTAACTTTCCCATTTGAATAAGGCATTCTTTTTTTCTCTATTCCATCTAACCCAGCTGCCAGACATGCGGCAATTACTAAATATGGATTAGATGCTGCGTCTGGACTTGTAAGAATTAACTGGGTCCCTTCATGAGAACCTGCTTCAATACAAACCAATGTATCGCGTAAGGTCTCTGACCAGTTAATATCCACTGGTGCATTGTATCCTTTTACAAGTCGCTTATAAGAATTAATAATTGGATTATTCAGTAACGTCATCCCTTTGATATGTTCAAGAACTCCTGCAGTGAAGTAGTAAGCAGTATCACTGATTCGATTTTCTTTTTCGGTATCTGTAAATACATTCTTACCCATCTCATCATACAATTTAAACGTAAGATGCATTCCTGAACCATTTACACCACATAATGGTTTTGGCATAAACGTTGCATGACATCCATGTCTTCTCGCCGTTGTTCGAACAACCATTTTGAAAGTAGCAATGTTATCGGCAGAACGTAATGCATCATCACTTTTGAAATCTATTTCGTGCTGTGCCACCGCTCTTGAATGATAAGAACTCTCTACTTCAAATCCCATCTCTTCTAAGAATATAACCATTTCACGTCTTGCATTTTGACCTGAATCCAAAGGTCCAATATCAAAATAAGCACCTGTTTCTCTAGTAGATGTGGTTGGCTCACCATTTTCATCTGTATCAAATAAAAAGAATTCGCATTCTGAACCAACATCTAATGTGTATCCTAAATTACTAGCCTTCTTAATTACCTCTTTTAAAACATTTCTGGAATCTGCCTCAAAAGGTTCTCCATTCTCTTTTCTGACATCGCATAGCAGTCTTGCTACTTTTCCCTGTTGTGGTCTCCAAGGAAATATTGCAAACGTATCTAAATCTGGCACTAAGAATAAATGTCCCACATGGCCATCCATACCTTCAATTGCCGCACCATCAAATCTGCATTTGTTATTCAGCACCTTTTCCAACTGACTTGTTGTAACCGCCATGTTTTTTAACGTGCCAAAAATATCAACAAACTGAAGACGAATAAATTCTACATCCTCTTCTTCTACTAAATCCATTATATCTTGTTTTGTATATTTACTCACAGTAATCGCACCCTTTCCACAAAGCAATATCCTTAATCACCTATTAAATATTCTTACATATGTAAAAAGGCAAGGTAAGTCTATGTTAGACCACCTTGCCCAATTTCTTTTAATATTAACAAGAAACATCTTCTTTGTCAATTCCAACACCATATAAAGTTTATTGCGAAACCTTATATAATATTATAGTGCTCTAACGCTTTGTATATTCCATCTTCATGTATATCTGCGGTTACATAATCTACTTTATCAAAAAGATATGGATTGCTATTGCCCATTGCGATACTAATTCCTGCATTGGCTAGCATAGATAAATCATTGGTACTATCGCCAATTGCTATGGTATGTTCTTTCGGAATATGAAGATACTCAGCTATAACGTCCATACCAGTTGCTTTTGAAAAACCTGCTGGAATTAGCTCAAAGAAGTCACTTTTTCGTTCAATCACTTCAAATTCCAACTCATATTTCTTTCGAAACGAATCAAAATCTGATCCTTCCACAATCCAAAGCGCCATTTTATCAAATGTAATATCCGGATCATCCCACAGTTTTTGAAACTCTGCTTGATTGTTAAATGCGTCTCTATAATGCTTAATCATATCTACTTCAGGATGCAAGCATTCATTCCTGTAATAAATGCAGTCGTTTCCTTCCAAAATACCATCAATGTTATAAGCTAACAAATCCTCTACAATCTGTATGGACTTTTGATGCCCTAATTCCTGCTTCATTATCTCCTGTCCGTGGAGATAAATATTCGTTCCACATCCGCATACAAATCCATCAAAGGATATGTCTTTTATAAACTGGTCGATCGCTATATATGTTCTTCCAGTATTAATAAAAGTATAATGTCCATTCTTTTTCGCCAGACGGATTGCTTCTATGGTCGAATCAGGTATTCCACCCTTATCTTCTGGAACAATTGTTCCATCAATATCAAAAAATATTGCGTACTGGTTCATAATTTCTCCTGTTCTGCTCATTTCTACTTTCTTCTTACTTTCCATTATAACGGATTCCATCTGCTGATACCAACCCTTTCCTGCATTTTGTATAATTTTTATAAATCAAAGTATTGTAGAAAAGGACTTTTTGTACTATACTAACAAGTATATGGTTTACACTATATTGGGAGGAATATTACGATGAAAAATTTTTCGGCAAAAAGAATTTCAACTTTATTATTATCTTGTTTCATGATTTTAAGTACAACTTCATGTAACAATACTTCCACAAACACTAAGAATACAGAAACACCTACTCCAGAAACTGCAGAAAGTACAGAAGCCACACCTGATATAACCGAGGATACCGTTACTGCTTCTCCTAAGGTAAATACTTCTATTAATAAGATTGAAGCTGGATTAGGGGATTTAAAACTATACTATAACAAAAACTGGACTTATGACAGTGAACAAAGTGAAGATGCAAGTCTTGCATTTACAAGAGGCAGTACATTGATTGGCGTTATGTGTACACAAGAGTCTACATACCAGCTGCCACAGGATATGATGGCAAAATCCTTGGACGTTGCCAAGCAGAACGACAAAGAACTAAAGATGATACAGGATATGAAAAAAATTAAGGTGAATGGCGACACCTGGTACGAATGCGTCTACAAGACAGGCAAAGGGGACAAGACTCAATATTCTCTACAGCGTACTTATGCAAAGAATTATTATGCTTATACCGTAACCTATACTGGTTTGAAAGATGATTATGAAGCTTATAAATCTAACGCTATGACTATATTAGACAGCTGCATTATGAATGTTCCAGAGAACCCTGGCGAAAAAGAGGCTAAGAAAGAACTGATTGGTGAACTTGATGCTGGAAAATACGGTTACTTAGAATTAAAGAATGATGGTACTTATTATTGGTACAGCAATTCATCAAAAGCTGTGGACAATGTTCACTATGGAACTTATGCGTGCGATAATAAAATCAAAGCTATGAACGTAACTGAAGGCAAAAAAGGATATTATTTAGCACTGTTTCCAACCAAGTATTTCGTAAATGGGGAAGAAAAGGATATGGGAACTTATAAGATTGACCTTGCTATTTCCAAAGAATCTTCCAGTGATGCAGATTATCGTGGAATTAATTTAAGCAACTATACGGTTTATGATTTTGTTAGAATAAAATAAAATATTAGGACGTGTGAGTTCTTCCACACGTCCTTTTTTTGCTAAAGTACAGCGACACCCGCTCGGCGCGGCAAAGCGTGAGGAACTCACACTTTGTTCTTCTATTACTTAGAAAGTTGTAACATCAATCGATTCAATCACAACGTCTTTTTCTGGCTTGTCATTGGCATCTGTTTTGGTTGCTGCAATTTCATCTACAACATCCAATCCTTCGTAAACCTGTCCGAATACTGTGTAACCACCACTCAAATATAAGGCTCCGCCAACTTTTAAGTAATTATCAATTACACTATCGTCATATGCATCTAATGTTAAGCCTGTAGATTGTTTATACATCTGAATATACTGGTCTAAGCCTTGTTTTATCTGCTCCTTATCAGCAGAATCTTTTGCATCCTGTTGTACAATAAAGAACTGGCTGCCATTGGTGTTTCCACCACCTGCATTTGCCATACATAAGGAACCACGTAAAGGAATTAAGTACTTGTTAATTTCATCTTCAAAATTACCTCCGAAAGCACTTTCTCCACCCATACCAGTACCTTGTGGATCACCACCTTGAATCATGAAATCCTTTATTACACGGTGGAATGTTACGCCATTATAATATCCTTTCTTCGCTAATGTTAGAAAGTTTTCTACTGCTTTTGGTGCTGCATCTTTAAAAAAGTGTACCTTAATGTCTCCATAATCTTTGATGTGAAGGGTAGCTACTGTTTCTCCCTTTTGAGGTTCAGCTAACTGATCGACTTCTGCACTAGATGCATCTTGGCCATTAATCTCTGTAGTATCGTCTACTGCTTTTGATGGTTCCACTTGTGCTGTACCATCCTGATCACTTGTTCCTGCATTGGATTTGTTGTTTGAACCACATCCAATTAACGCTGCGGATAAAGATAAAACACAGCCTAATGTAACTGCTTTCTTTAATAACATTTTCTTCCTCATCGAATCTTCACCTTTCTTACCTTTCCTTTTATTGTTTTTTCTTGTAACTGGTCACAGACCATCTTACCTTTCTTATTCAGAATCTCAACATAAGTAATACTTTCACGCACATCAATGATACCTATATCCTCTGCTGTTACGCCTTCAATGCTGCAAATGGTTCCAACTACATCGCCTGCACGAAGTTTGGACTTTCTACCGCCACCGATGCAAAGCTTGGTAATATCCTTTTGAAATACTGCCCCTTTACCCGCTTTGGGCTTCATTTTCTGCTGTTGGCGTTTCCTAAATTCTTTTTCTTTTACTTCCCATTCTGCATCTTTAGGCTCTAATGACTCCAAGTTTTGCATCTGAATTTCCACATTGATATATCGCTCAACCGAATGAAGCATTTTTACATCTTCTTGACTAACAAAGCTGATTGCTTTACCTGATTTTCCATTTCTTCCTGTTCTTCCGATTCGATGAACATAGGACTCTTTGCTTGTTGGAAAATCGTAATTAATCACATGGGTAATTTCTTCAAAGTCAATTCCTCTTGCTGCTACTTCTGTTGCAATGAGATAATAAAATCTTCCCTCACGAAAATCTTCTATTGTTTTCAGTCTTTCTTTCTGATCAACTAGTCCATGGAGCATACAGCAGCGTACTTTTGCCTTTCTTAACTGACGGTAAAGTACATTTACCATATCTCTTGTTGCACAGAAAATCATACAGCTTTTCGGATTTTCTTCAATGAGGACATCCATAAGGCAAGCAAACTTTTCTTCATTTTCGACAAAATAGCCTGTCTGAACAATTTGATCTACTGTTAGGGTTTTGCTTTCAAGAAATATTTCCTTTGCATCTTTCATGTAGTTATGGCTTAACTGTTCTACATTTTCATCAATTGTAGCAGAAAATAGCATCGTAACCCGCTGCTTTGGAAGTAATTCAAGAACTTTCTTTACATCTTCTAAAAATCCCATGTCTAACATCAGATCCGCTTCATCAATCACTAGATATTTCACTCTATCTAGCTTCAAGGCATCTCTTTCAATCAGATCTAAGGTTCTTCCTGGTGTTCCCACTACAATGTGAGACTTCTGCTTTACAGTTCTAATCTGCTTATCAATCGGAAAACCGCCGAAAACAGCCGGTACTTTCAAGCGTTTTCTGCGGCCAATGTGAAATAGTTCATTACTTACTTGTACTGCAAGTTCCCTTGTTGGTTCAAGAACAATCGCCTGTGGGTGATTTTCATCCCAATTAACCAATTCACAAAGAGGCACTCCAAATGCAGCCGTCTTTCCACTGCCTGTCTTAGATTTTACTACAATATCTTTTCCATCTAAAATAAGCGGAATCACCAGTTCCTGTACCTTGGTTGGCGCATTATATCTTAACATTGTTAATGCTTCAAGTATTTCTCTACTTAGTCCGTACCTTGAAAATAAATTCTGATTCATATTTTTACCCTTTGATTATACGTTTATTTGATGAAATTTTTTTGTTTTTTCAACTTTTTTATCTTAACAGATTTTTGCGTAAATAAAAAGTCGTTATCCTACATTTCTTCGTAAGATAACGACTTTTTCCTAATTCAAGTAAAAACGAAGCTCATCCATAAGTTTCTGTTCCAGCTTCACGATATCATCAACCATCTTTTTTACTTCTTCATCTGCTGCAGGATATTTGTTAAAATAACGGCTAATAGATTGGATTCCCATGTTGCATCCATCAATCATCAGACTTGCAATCTCACTGTCAGTAGGCTCTGTTGCATATTTTACATTGATTTTCATCCATGCCATTGCAGTTGCCATTTTATTTGGCTCTTTATCTTCCTCGCCATATTCCTGTAAACGGCTTTCTGTCTTTTTCTCGATTTCCTGATGTTTTTTTCGGGATTCTTCTAGCTGTTCACGCATTTTTATATTTTTCACCCTGTCAATTACCTCGTCAAAACTTTTTGTCGCCATTTTAACGCCTGCATTACATTCTTTCAATAAATGAATGGTATCTTCATTTGCCATATGACATCTCTCCTATCTTATATAGGATTAGTGTGCCCAAAACTTAGCATATTATTAATAACCTTCCATCATTCTCAAAGTGTATTTATCACCATCTTTGATTTCAATACCATCAACACCAGTCTGTGATGATTCACCATTTACTTCTACACTCCACCACAATTGTTTGGAATCGTCTGCTTTCATTCCATCAACGCCTGTGATATATCTTCCATAATCACTGTCTTGATATTCGACGAGTTTTTCTTTATCTAATAAATCACCTAATGTTTTTTCTTCTGTTTCAAAAGAATATGTCTTATCGTAATCCTCTTTTTCGTTTACAACGTTTACTTCTACATTGTTCTGTCCAGCTTGTGTAGTATTCTTATTATTTGAAAAACCACCTCGAGCTAAAAATACGCCTCCAATTGCAAGTAAAATGATTAAGACGCTAACAATTAGCTCAATTTTAAAGCTTTTTTGCTTTTTCATATAATTTACCTTCCTTCTTCATTTGTCGTCGACTAATAATACCATAATTCAACATGCTTGCATAGTTTTTTTTGTTTCAATTTTTCTTTGTCTTCCTGTTTTGTCTATATAGTAATCGGACTTTATAATTAGATTGGATACCTTCACAAAGGAGTATCCTCTCTTTTGCAATGTCCCAATCACTTTGTTTAATGCTTTCTTCGTAAATTTAGTATCTGTGTGACACAAAATAATAGAACCTTCTTTTAATTCTTTGCTATTACATATCTCATTCACAATAGGAGCGATTCCATAATCTTTCCAGTCATGAGAATCAATATTCCATTCAATTGGATAGTAGCCTAGATTCGTTGTAACCTGTAATAGCGTGTGATTAAAATCATTATAAGGAGCACGAAACAGATTCATATCCATTCCTGTTAATTCTCTGACTTTCTTATGTACCATCATAATCTCTTGCTCACAATCTTCTCTGGTAAGTTCCGTCATCTCCCTATGATTTTCACTATGATTTCCCACATCATGACCATCCTTTAATATCCGTTTTACTATTTCTGGGTGTTCACTTATCCACTGTCCAGTCAGAAAAAATGTTGCTTCCGCTTGATATTTTTTTAATAGTTCCAGTATTCCATTCACTTCTGTCTCACTTCCAGACACATCAAAACTGAGCGCTATCTTTTTCTCTTCACATTCCACACTTTGTATAGGTAAATTCTCTTTTTTGTTATCCTGTTTCCATGTAGATATCACTTTCGGAAAATATAGATAAACGCTTCCTATAATCAAAATAGATGACAAAACTGCTAACCCTGCTTTGATAAATTTTCCAATCTTCTCTCTTTCTTTTTCAACATCCATTGCTCTCCTCCAACACTCGTTAACCAGTATCATTATCAATATATTTTTGGTGTTCGAAACTATTCCAACTTTTGTGTTGGCAGTTTTACACTTATACCACGAAAATTATAACATCTTGCAAAAAAACGTTTACACACTTTTGTATTTACGGTAAAATTGTAGTAGGTTTTGCGACATCTTTGCAGACCAACGATAACCAAAGAAGGGGTGTAAATTATGACAGGTCAAGAATTTTTAGCAAGTTTATCACCAATTGCGCAGCGAATTATGAGTATATATAAGTTTAAAGAGGAAAAACCAATCGCTTTACATATTACGGATAATACAGAAAAACCTTGTTTTATGGTTAATGACAACCCAAATTATTACCCACTTTATATTAACCCAGATGCTTTAGGACCAATGGCCGAAAAAATGTTTATGCATGAGTACTGTCACTGCATACAGATAGAAGAAAACTTTCCATATCTTATGAGTAAAGACCCAGAAGATCAACAAGCAGTACAGTTAGTACATGTTATCAACAGCCTTGTATTAGATATGTTTGTTAATCACGTATTGACAGACAATGGATATCCAAAAGATATCAATGCATTAGAGAATTTATACACAGAATTGCATTTCCGTTTCCGTTACTTTAAAGAAAATAATATGAAAATTACTGCTGATGATCAGAAATATGCTGAGTTTATCTACGGAGCACAAATTGCAAGAGTTTATATGGAACTAGATTCCAAACGTGCACGTACACTACAAAAGGAAGTTGGCGCTTTTAGCCAAGAAACGAAATTATATGCTGGTATCTTTATTAATACAATTAAAGCATATCCATATGATACACATATTGGATGTCATTACATTTTTGATCAGTTAGTAGACCAATTAAATTTATCTGATGTAATTGAAGTAAATCATAGAGAAGAGGAAGACGCTGCAGATGAGTCCGTGTCAGACAACGTAGCTCCTTTAAAGAAAGAAACAGATGAAGCAGAATAAAATTTCTACGAAATAATTATTCCGAACATGTTGCCCCTTTTAAGCGAGGGGCTTTTTTATATTTTTTTTACAATAATTAATAGTAAGAATATTTCTTTTTTTTAATGGTTATGATAAACTCTTTCTAAATAAAAGGTTATGTTACAGAAAGGAAAATCGGTTATGCGTGATTTTTTAAGAAAATTTCTTTATGGTCGTTACGGAGTTGATCAATTTTCAACAGCACTTGTTATTGGCAGTGTAGTACTTTCCCTGCTTTATACAATCTCGCATGTTCGATTGTTCTATTTGGTATCAAGTGTTTTAATCGTGTACGCGCTTTTTCGTATATTTTCTAAGAATTTTGCTAACCGTCAGAAAGAAAATCTGGCTTGGCTTAACTTTTTCAATAAGAGAAAGAAAGCATCAAAAAAATATGTACGAAGAATCAAAGACCTGCCCCATTACAAGTATTATAATTGTATGAACTGTAAGCAGACAATCCGAGTGCCACGAGGCAAAGGCCGTGTAGAAATACGATGTCCAAAATGTGGCTATTCATTTCGTAGTAAAACTTGAAACTTTAAAAAGCATGTTGAATTGGAACATAAATTCCAACTCAACATGCTTTTTTATACTCAAATTGCTCAAGTATATTGCCTTATTTACTCTTTAGCAAGAAGCAATAAAACTTCTCACTCTTTCAAGTAACATATCTAATGCAACTGAATTAAATCCACCTTCAGGAATAATAATATCCGCTCTTTTTTTACTTGGCTCCACAAATTCTTCATGCATTGGTTTTACCGTATTTAAATACTGGCTAATTACAGAATCCATACTTCTGCCTCTTTCCTGTACATCGCGAAGCAATCTTCTGATAATACGGACATCAGCATCCGTATCTACAAATACCTTAATATCCATAAGATCACAAAGTTCCTTATTTTCAAAAATTAAGATACCATCTACTAAAATAACACGCGCAGGTTCCACTTTCACCTTTTCTTTCATACGTGTGTGTTCCACGAAAGAATACACAGGATGTTCGATTGCTTTCCCCTCTTTTAACTGTTTTACGTGCTCAATTAGTAATTCTGTGTCAAACGCATCTGGGTGATCATAATTTAATTTTGTACGTTCTTCGTATGTTAAATGATCGTTTGATTTATAGTAATAGTCATGTGATAAACTAACCATTTCCCCCTCAAATGCTTCTTTTAATCTGTCTGCTAGCGTTGATTTTCCTGAACCTGTTCCGCCAGCAATTCCAATAACCATGGTTCGTTGCATGCTCTTCCTCCAATGTGCTAATAAAAAATGCTATATCTATCAACTGTATATTATAAGCCTAAATCATATGGATAATCAAGTACATCTTTATCTATGACAAAATGTGACAATTATACGCTATTCTTTCACTAGAATTTTGTCTTTTTCATATAATTTTCTAGCAAGATAAATCATCGGAGTATCTGCTAAACTTGTAAATATAAATACGACATAACTCGATGCAATAATGCTGATAAGCGTCTTTGTGTCATAAGTTCCAAAAAATGCAAATACAGAAAACAACACTGCATTAAGGAACTGTGAAACTAATGTAGAGCCATTATTTCTAACCCATAGATATTTTCTCTTATCACCACTAATTTTCTCCGTCCATCTCCAGAATGCATGATACGCCCAAACATCAAATCGCTGTGCAATCGCATATACGAAAAGACTTGCAGTCATCATACGAGGTGTTGATGAAAAAATAGCCTTTAAATGTTCCATTGAAATGTCTGCTGCACTTGGTACATAAAGGAACCAGAACTGTGTAAACACAATAAAACTGATAGATGTTGCAATTCCAATATGCACTGCCTTTTTTGCTTGGTCTTTTCCATAAAGCTCACTTAATATATCAGTTGCCAAAAAGGATGACGCAAACATAACATTTCCTAGTGTCTGATTAAGCCCGAATGCTTTGATCAAAATAAGTACTTCGATATTAGCTGTTATTGTAGCCAATACCGTAAATGAAATAAGACCACCTTTTCCAAAAAGCCAAAACCACGCAATTAATGTTCCATAAATTAATAACACACTTAAAATTAATAGTAATTCGTTACTCACTCTTCGTTCCTCCAACTCCAAACTCTGTATTTACGAGCAATATATCCACTCTGTCATTGTCCTTATAAAGAGGATATACCTTGTCCAGAAATATCTTGATAACAGACTCATCTGGCTTTATCTTGGTCGAATTCTCAACCATAATATTCACGCATACTCGTTCAAAATACTCTAAGCCCAGTTCAATGTCTCGCTTCATACTTTCTTCTGTCTGGCCTTTTAAACCTTGTAACAAACAGACCTCGTCAAAATACTTCTGAATCTCTTCTATTCTATCTGTGCTAAGACCCTTTCTAAGAATTTCTTCCCTGTATTTATAATCAAATGTCTCAACACCTATTTTTATTTTCAGTGTAACTCCTAGATCTTTAAATCTTTCTTTTGCAGCAGCAATTTTATCTCGGTACATCCAGTGCGCTTCAAAATGCAGCGTATGTATCTCCTTCTCTACACATACCTTACAGATTTTATCCATTGTTTTACTATCCAGCTCCAAAAAACTTCCGGAATTAATCACCTCTAGATGATGAAACTCTCCTGTAACTTTATCAAGTTCCTGGCAGTTTAAACGATAATTTTCTTCGTCCTGCTTACTAAAATCAAAATGATAATCACAAAACGTACATTTTCTCCAGGCACATCCTCTGCCCCTAAGCAGTACAATTTCTCTTGGATTCTTATCTCGAATTACGGAATAACGTTCCAACTCTTCTTTTTCTTTCATATCTTCCTCCCATTGTATTCTTGGGAACCATAGCGTTTGTTTTATACAGGAACAAAGTGTGAGTTCCTCACACCCTCGTGGC